>Ga0316205_10000055_pt1 | contig 286297 bp, 264 predicted proteins | sample 3monthpyrite_MG_FD_204941 | JGI IMG/M metagenome (GOLD analysis project Ga0316205, IMG submission 204941) | Microbial mat bacterial communities from mineral coupon in-situ incubated in ocean water Damariscotta River, Maine, United States -... | ecosystem: Environmental > Aquatic > Marine >...
CCACTGGTCAGTGCGATCCGCACCGCATCTTGGCGGAATTCGTCCGTCCGTTTCAGTCCCATAGTCAGTCTCCTTTGTTGCAGTAAATGCCATCAAAGGAGCGGCATCAAACCGCGACAGGTCCAATGCGATAGGCAGCACGAACTTTTTCGGTCGCCAATGAGTGCATTGGATAATCGAGCGTATCGAAGAGCTGCACCCTCCGGTCTGAGAAATGCAGTTTGGTATCGGTTAGACCTTCATAGAGCATATATCGCGCGGACACGTATTCCTGTTTTATCTGATTGAAGAAACGAATGATTGGAGGGGGTTTGTGACCGTCCGTTCTGTCCTCGAAGCTCTCGCGAATCGAGGGCAGAACGAGGTTGTCGCTGGCAGCTCTTGGCTGCGGCCCTAGATCGTTCAAGGGATTTAGGAATAAACGATTGTCGAGAGCCCACTGTCGATAGGTTCTCTCTGCTTTAGTCCGACCCAGAGACGTTGTTTCCAAGCTAAGCAGATCACGTATCTTGTCCAGATTGCCGGCAGCTGCATATGATCGAGCTTCAGCGGCGAACCGTTTCGACAATTGTTGGGGATAAACGGAGTCGAAAATTGCATCGGGTAAGCTGGCTGCAAACAGACCATCATGAGCATTAAGTAAAAAGATTGCCCGGTCACGATCATTTTCCAACATCCCCCCATAGTGCTTCAGACCGAAACCTCTATTGGCCAACGACATTGCGAATTTGGGCATTAGGCTGAGAGCAGTATCCCACCCTTCGACTGCATCAATAAACCGCCCCATGACATCGAATTGATTGGCTCGATTGGTTAGTATCTGGCAGCGGCGAATATCATCCAATGCTGCAAAACCGGGATGTGATACTGCACGTGAGAGTGAAAGTAGTTGCTGTTCGCGGTCTGGATGTTCCCAGGCCCACGAACTTCGATCTCCCGCAACATCTTCTTTCACCGCCCAAGCATTTGCGCGGTAATATTCGACTATCGCAGCGTCTTCGTCGCTCAGGCTTCGCTTTTCTAGTTTATCAAGAAGGAACAACGCGCGAGTTGCTCCTCGCGCAAACTTTGCATCAGAGGAAGCGTCAATAAGGTGACCTATATGCTTTAAAGCGGCTTCATCACTAAGTTTCGAAATCGAACGATCGCGCAATTCTTCGACATTTTCAGAAACCACTTTGACCTCAACTAAAATAAGAACTCATCGATAAATACCGTCAGAGAACACTAACTGCTTTTCCAGAGCAATCAATGTATCCCATACTGGCCGTCTCGGCATCTACTCGTTGAGAGCCGAGAATTGGATTTTACCAGCTTAGTGACATAAGAAGCTCGGAAGCGGGAGATGAAGGGGAAGACAGGTATGCTAGGAAAAGCCTACGGGGTCGTAATTGGTGTCGAAAATTATAGTATTTCAGGAATGTCGCCTGTGCTGTGCGCGCACGCTGATGCTAAGGCATTTGCTGACGCAATAACAGATAATCTTGGCGTTCCCAAAGCCAACGTTTCACTTTGGCTTGACGACGCTGCAACGCGCACCAATCTGGAAATTGAGCTACCACTTATTGTCGACAAGCTAAATGAGGAAGACCGTTTCTATTTTTATTATGCTGGGCACGGCCTGTACTGTGCAGGGGCCAACCGCCTCACAGCATGGGATACTCACCCACAGCATTTGCACGAGACGACCGTCGATCTTGAGGCGATACTGCTCAAGCCGCTTCGTTCGAGTCCCTGCAAGAGCAGTCTCGTCTTCGTTGACGCATGTGCGGATAAAATTGTGGATTTGGCGACTTCATCCAGAGACATTACAAGCGACATGGATGAAAAGCAGTTCCGGGAGTTTGTCCAAAACGTTGAGCACGTGGCCGCATTTTTCGCCTGCTCAAAAGGCGAAAAATCACATTCATTTAAGTCTTTGGGCCATGGCATCTGGAGCTATCATCTACTTCATGCCCTCAAAGGTTTAGAACCAAAGGCGGCGAAGAAGGGGTTTGTAACTGGTCACTCGCTCAGCAATTTCCTGAAGTTGAGTATTCCGCAATACATTCGTGAGAACACAAAAATTACCAAACATCAAACACCCTACGGTTTGGTGGGCTCGTCTGGCGACTTTTTGATCCGCGAGATGCCACGAGCAGAATCCGCAACCGCTGACCTAACGGTAATCTCACCTGATTTCAGTGCAGCACACTTCGAGGCAATCGAGACACGTTCTTTCCAGAATCTGCCAGGCTTTAACAAAGCACGTAAGCACACTGTGCCAGACAGCGTGAATGGTAGCGCAGATCATTGGGCGCAACGCCTTCTTGCAGAGGAGGTCGAGGAGGAACTTCAAACAATATACGATAATGCCAAGAGAATTCTGAATCTGCGCCGTCGTGAGGTTAAGCTGAGCTCGGAAACAGGGGAGGGCTCAGTCGATACGGAGCAGTTTCGCTTTGAAGTATTGTCTGGCCAGTCAACAGGCGACCCTAGTGAAGTCTATCTCCGGCGCGAAGTAGTGCTTAGAGTTTTGCCCTCCGCTCTCCCCGACGATTTTGATGACATTTTTCCAGAACCTGTGGATTGTGTTGTCGTACCTTTTGACGCACCTGAAGGTTTTTATGATGAACTTGCAGATGCCCTTGAAGAGATAGAATTCTCCGGTGGAGGCCGGTTCGAAGAAGACAAAAGTTCAAAGGCACTGACGTTGACGCTTAGTGCAGGGGCGACGCTTTTTTTCGATACACTAAATAGAACAATGACTATCACACCGCCCGCTGCTTCGGGCTGCCTTGGTGTCCTAGAAGCTCTTAGTCGGAATTCGCTCGCCAAGCTTCTCGGTAGTGGGTCTCTGAACATTGGTGCAAGGTAACGGTTCATTCGGTGTCGTCCTTACCCAATCGCTTTTGCCTTGCGCCCGAAGTAGCTGTGGCATCATCGATCATGTTGTTCAGATTGATCCCCATCCCGAAGAGGTTCGGGTTCATCACGGTATAGCGGGACAAGGACCCTAGCCATGACCGCGCAGGCGATTTGCCCACCGCACTTCCCGCTTGGGCAATGGCATCTATGGCGTCTTGCGCCGCATCAAGATGCTGCAAGCGCTGCGTCTCGAAATAGGGGACCGTGGTTTTGACGGCCTTAAGGTATTCACGGGCCTTTTTGAGGAGCGAGACATCGTTGCGAGCCTTGGCGACATAAAAGAAGATAAACGCGTGATCGGCTTGCTCTGCGCTATCGAGCTTTTCAAGGTCCACAGATTGGATCAAAGACAATGCCTCATCCTTCTCCGCCATCCGCAGCGCACATTCGGCTTTGAACGTGAGCAAAACTTCATCTTTTTGGAACAGATAGGCCGTCGTATAGTTGACTAAAGCATCCTTGAACTTACCGCTGAACCGCTGGGCATCTGCAATCATGCGGTACATATCGCTTTTTCCCTGGTCTGTCAGGGTTTCAGGATCGGCAACGATGCCGCGCACTCGCGTTACAATCTGATCAAACAGAGCATTGTCCCGTGTGATAATCGCCAAGCCTTCCAATGATCGACACAGCCAGTTTTCCTCGGCAAGCGAAAGTCCTTCCTCTTCTTCAATTTGCTTTGCCAGTGCGATCGCTCGCTCAAAGCCTTTGCGCGCGCCATCATTGTCTTTAGCCAGCACAAGTTGAAACGCCTTGGCCCCCATATATTGAAGTTTGTCTGCTTCGCTTGTCGTCACATTGACGATCTGGTCCATAAAGGCCAAAGTTTCCGTCAAACCCATCTCAGATCCGTGCAAATCTAGGTAGATCTGCAAGATGTCGATGTCCTCGTCACCTGGCGCGATTTTACCCAAGACACCGATCTCTTTGGCAGCTGCGTCCCGGTTACCTTGCCATAATGCGCAAATGCCTTTGTGATAGGCAATTTTCTTGGTCCATCGCGGGTCATCAATGTTTGTTGCGAGCCGCGTGAGAACAGCGTGGGCCTTATGGAGGTAGCTGTACTTTGCATAAGCCATCATCAATAGCCCGACGTATTCAGACAGAGCCATGATGTCGACATGCATCAAGCGCTTGTGCCGAAATTCAGGTTTCATCCGAACGACAGGAGCCGTATGGCTCATATGCCAGATCGTATACTGTGTGACATCCGCTCTCAGCGCTTTGATGGCTCTTAACCACCGGTTGGCCTTCGCGTGATCTCGCCATTTTTTGCCGATATCACGTGTGCCTGGCAGTTTGCCCTTACAGCAGACCTTGAACGCGAGCCCAGACCCACACAGACATAGCGAATTTGAAGCAGGCCAATGCCGATGGGGGTTGGTCACGATGGGCTCTCCGCTTTACTTTGGGAACTCATAGATACAAACCCCCGAAAGTACCGAAGGTAACTTGGTTGTCCAAGAGTTCAAAGTGGCTGGACTGGTATAAATCGACTCCTCAACCTATAGACCGCAGCACTGGGATTGGCGGCATCAATAAAACATGTGTGCACCAGTCAAAATGCTGCGCTACATTGCCAATGTCGGCTTTCGGGAAGCTGCGTCGGCAGTAATCGACTTATTGGTGAAGGTCCGCAATAGGCCGTTCTGAGCAGGGTAGGGGGTGCTAAGTTCATGGCCCAAAAAATTTTATCACTTGGTAAAAATCGTATAATAGTCAGTATGGTTTATGTGGATTCATCCCAGCGCTGTAACTTGCACCTAGAACCTTACTTCGGCTGGACGCCTCTGTCTGAGCGACGTTTCCGTGGGAACTGGCCATTCCGGACCAATTTAAGCGCGTTGTCCCGCTTCGTGACTTCAGCCAGCCAAGTCCAATCAGCGTACTTGTCGCCAGTTTGACGTAGGTGCGTATAGCGCTTTAGTGACGTCCAAGACCGATGGCCTGAATTGGCGGCAACGTACGGAATATTGAGGCCAAGCTCGAACAGCCGTGAAACTCCGTCATGCCGCAGATCGTGAAAGTGCAGTCCCTCTATTTCCAGAAGTTTGCAGGCGCGCGTGAACGCTGCGCTGATGGCATCCGTTGAGTAAGGGAATATCTCGTCTTCTATCAATGGCATGGCCTCGATGATCGATAGAGCCTGTTCCTGCAGATCACACCAGACATCGTTGCCGATCTTTTCGCCGGGGTTCTTCATGTCCCGGACCAATATACGTTTGCCTTCCACGTCGAGGTCCTTCCAGCGGATGCGGACGATCTCTTCCTGCCGTCGGGTGGAAAAGATGGCAAAAGCGATGATCCTATGCATGGGGATTGAAGTGGGGCGACGTCGCGATCGGTCGAGAAAGTGCTGCATGAGCTGATCTAGCTCATCGAGCGTAGGGCGCCGATCTCGTTCTCGGCTCTTGCCGGTGATACCCAGTTTGTCAGCAACTTTCCGAGCGTCTTCCATTGCCTGGGCGTTCAGTTGAAAACCCCAAGCCGGCCTGGCGATGGAGAACACGGCACCGAGATGCGAGAGGTAGTTGGCTACGGTTTGAGGTTGGACGCCGCTGTCCAGCTTTTCTCGCGCAAATTCGACGATGTCAGCGCTGGTTATCGCGTCACAGTGTTGGTCAGCGATATCAAACGTCTTGATGCTCTTCAGAACTTGGGTCTTGGTTCGGCCGATCTGTTTGTTGCTTTCCTGGACATACTTGTCGATGGCATCGGCCAAAGTCGGTGTCTTCTTGCTTTTCGTTTGAGATTTGAGTGCATCAAGGGCACCGGGTCGCGCAAGACGTTCTTCGCGGTTTTCGATCCACGCCGCAGCGGTTGATCTGCGCTCGAATGTCTGACTTTCGCGAAGTAAGACTTTACCTTGTCGCATCACTGAGATCTGTGCGAGCCAAGCTATGGTGCCATTCTTGCGACGACGCTTTATGATGGTTCCCATGATTTACAACATGGCCTTTCATTTTACAACACGTGTTGTAAATGTAGCAGATAATGGGCCTAAATGGCAAGATATCGAACATATACGAACTTGAACACTCGGAGCTAAGTATTGGAAAAGGCGGTAAAATCGCAGATTGGCGTAAGTAGCAGACTATCCGTGGCTCCGATGATGGACTGGACCGATCGGCATTGCCGATATCTGCACCGGCTGATGTCGCGACATTGCCTTCTCTATACTGAGATGGTCACCGCACCTGCGGTCATTCATGGTGATCGGGACCGTTTGCTGGGCTTTCATGAAGCAGAGCAGCCCGTTGCCCTACAATTGGGCGGGTCTGACCCGGCGCAACTGGCTAAGGCGGCCCGCATCGCCGAAGGCTTTGGCTATGCGGAAATAAACCTCAATTGCGGCTGCCCATCGGATCGTGTTCAGTCGGGCAGTTTTGGGGCCATCCTGATGGAAAACCCGGCGCTGGTGGCCGACTGTGTGGCGGCAATGATCAGCGCGGTCAGTGTGCCCGTGACAGTCAAGTGCCGCATTGGCGTCGATGAGCAAGACCCCCAACAGGTGCTGCCGGAATTCATTGCGCAGGTTTCAGCCGCCGGCGTGGACCGTTTTTCTGTGCATGCGCGCAAGGCCTGGCTGCAAGGGCTAAGCCCAAAGGAAAACCGTGATATCCCACCTTTGGATTATGAATTGGTTATGGAAATGAAAGGGTTGTTCCCGCATCTTCATGTATCGGTGAATGGCGGCATTGCGTCTCTGGATCAAGCCGAAGCCTTTCTTGCGCGTGGGATTGATGGGGTCATGATCGGGCGTGCGGCCTATCACACACCTGCTGATATCTTGTTGGATGCTGATGCGCGTATCTTTGGCGACCCTCGCGGTCGGACCGCCGAAGAGGTTGTTCACCTGATGCTGCCCTATATTGCGGACCACCTTGCGCAGGGCGGTCGTCTGGGGCAAATCACCCGACATATGCTGGGAATGTTCCAGGGCCGTCCGGGTGCACGCGGCTGGCGCAGGCATTTGTCCGAAAATGCCCACGCCGATGGAGCTGGCCCGCAGGTCGTGCTGGAGGCCCTTGAACACGTCACGCGGCTGGCTGCCTGAGGGATGCAATATGGATGACTTGATGCTGCTGGCCACAATGGCTGGTCTTCTTCTGGCACTGGGTGCCTTCGCGGGAGTGCTGGCCGGATTGCTGGGCGTGGGTGGGGGGATCGTTCTTGTCCCTGCGTTTTTCTTTGTATTCAGCGCGCTTGGCTTTGACAGCCCCCAACTGATGCAGATGTGCCTTGGCACGTCGCTTGCAACAATCGTCGTGACCTCACTGCGCTCTGTTGCGGCCCATAACAAGAAGGGTGCTGTAGATTGGCATATTTTGAAAGGCTGGGGACCGGGGATCGCCATTGGTGCGACTGTCGGCGTTCTGGTGGCATCATCATTGCGGTCTGAAAACCTGCAAGCCATCTTTGGTGTCCTGGCGATCATCGTGGGTGTTTACATGACCTTTGGACGCGATCACTGGCGGCTGGCCCATCAAATGCCGCAAGGCATGTTACGCGCGGTCCTGTCCCCCGTTATCGGGTTTCTGTCGGTTCTGATGGGGATCGGCGGCGGGTCTTTTGGCGTGCCGACCATGACGCTTTTTAGTGTCCCGATCCACCGTGCGGTTGCGACGGCGGCGGGGTTTGGTGTGATCATTGCCGTGCCGTCCGTTATCGGGTTCCTCTTTGTTGATATTGCTGTCGCACCACCCTTTACCGTGGGTGCTGTGAATTTCTTAGCATTCGGCCTGATAGTCGCGATGACATTGATCACTGCCCCATGGGGGGCGGCTTTGGCGCATAAGATGGATGCCAAACCGCTCAAGCGCGTATTTGGGGTGTTTTTGATCCTTGTAGCCATCAATATGCTGCGCAAGGCGTTAGGGTGGTAGCCCGAGGGCTAGCGCAAGACGGCTATGTAGTGTTTCCGCGCGAGCCTGCTGTGTCCCGGTGGGCAGAGGCTGCCCGGCGCGTCGGCCTGGACGTCCTGACGCAGGGTGGAGAGCGGCGACATGGGGCGACTTGGTTTGTGGGTGTTGATGCGTTACTCAATGCGCCAGATGGCAGTGTGAATGGCGTACCGCTGGCAGGGGCTTGGTTGGGTCATGTTGAGGCGCCACGGGCGTGGCATCAGGCCCAGCTTTCAGTCGTGTTTTCCGGGTATCCACGGCAAGACGCCGGTGAAAGCGACGCGGCCCACAGGTTTCGGCGCAACCGCGATGCGGCGCATGTGGACGGGCTGTTGCCGATTGGCCCGGACAGACGGCGCTATCTGCGCGAACCGCATGGGTTTATTGCAGGGTTGCCCCTTGATGACTGCCGTGCCAGCCCGCTTGTCGTCTGGCGGAGAAGCCACAGGATGATGCGCGCCGCATTTCGGCAGGCTTTCTTGAATATGCCGCCAAAGGCATGGGCCGATGAGGATGTGACGGATGTCTACCAAGCCACACGGCGCATGATTTTTGAGCAATGCGAAAGAGTGGAACTTGCAGCATCGCCGGGCCAGGTGATTTTGCTCGATCGGCATCTGTTGCATGGTGTCGCCCCCTGGGCCGCTCATGCGCTGGGCGACATGCGGATGATGGCCTATTTCAGGCCGCAGGTGGAGATGGCCCGCTGGCTTTAGGGTTTGCGACTGTTGTAATCGCTCAGCCCTTTTCCGGGTTCATCCACGAACAGGCTGGGCAGAATACGTTGGCTGGTGATCTGGTCGACCCGCAATTCATCGAACTGATCCGTCGTTTCGCACCAGACAACGCAGGTCCAGAGCCGTCCCCAATAGTCCAGCTGCAAGGGGCGCACGACCCGCGTTTCGCCCTGTAACACCACCTCCAGCTTTTGCCGGGTGCGGACAGCCTGCCGCAGCATCGGCAGGTGCTGAAAACCGCGTGCGGCATCAGCGAAAGGATAAATGGCAAAGCCATATCCGCTGGGCGCGCGGCGCCGGTCTTCGGGCATCACCGCGTCAAGTTTGGCCGATAGTGTTCGCGCCGCGGCGGACAGCTCGCTGTCGTCGCTGTGGCTAACGGCGCTCAAGCCCAGATGCAGCGCTTCCATCTCGGTCATGGTCAGGTTCAGGGGGGGCAGGGTAATTGCGGCAGTCACACGATACCCGATCCCACGCTCGCCCTCGATCGGAACACCGGAAGCGGCAAGCGTTTCCATGTCACGATAGATCGTTCTGAGCGAAACATCGGTAACCAATGCCAGATCAGACGCACGGTGCAGCGACCCGTCGCGCAGGATCTGGACAAGTTGCATGAGGCGGTCGGCACGGCGCATGGGATACCTTTCGATTCGCGTCAGTTTTGCCATTTTTCTGACAACTGACAAGTTTTTGTCACTAAATGTGAAAATCCCTTGTGAAAAAGGGGTTTAGTTCAGGTGAAAACGACAGTTCGCGCTTCCCTTGCCGCGCATCCGGCCCTATCTGTCGTGACAGAAAGATAAACGACGCGAGGCTTCCCCTCGCCATAGGAGAAAAGACATGCTCAACAATATTGGCCTTCCCGGTCTGCTACTGATCGCTGTCGTGGTTCTGGTTCTGTTTGGACGCGGCAAGATTTCCAGCCTGATGGGCGAAGTCGGCAAAGGCATCACCGCTTTCAAGAAAGGCGTCGATGACGGCAAGCAAGAAATCGAGGACAGCATGGCCGAAGCCAAGGACGTGACGCCCGAAGACGAAAAAGACAAAGCCTGATCACCTTGCCTGACAAAGAGGACTGCGCCTGATGTTTGGCCTTGGCTGGAGCGAACTGCTGGTTGTTGGCATAGTGGCCCTGATCGTGATCGGGCCAAAGGATTTGCCGGGCCTGTTCCGCACGATGGGTCAATTCACCGGCAAGGCGCGCATGATGGCACGCGAATTTTCGCGCGCGATGGAGCAGGCAGCAGACGAATCCGGCATGAAAGACGTCTCCAAGACTTTGAACGCTGCCGCCAACCCCAAGAAGTTTGGCGCCGACAAGATCAAAGAGGCCACGGGCATGACCAAGGGCCCGGCGACCTCTGCCCTGTCCGAAGAGCGTCAGGCGGCCAAGGAAAAAATGAGCAAGGCAATGGGTGATGCGGCGATAGAACGCAAGGCGCGTGAAGCCGAAGAGGCGGCAAAGCCGGACGAAACACCCGTTCGTGAAAACGCTGACCCGAAGGCCAAGACATGAGCGCCCAGGACGAGATCGAAGACAGCTCCGCACCGTTGCTGGAACATCTGACCGAGCTTCGCTCGCGGTTGATCTATTCGGTAATGGCGTTTCTTGTGGGCATGATCATCTGCTTTGCCTTTGCGGGGATGCTGCTTGATTTTCTGCTCGGACCGATTGAAAAAACCATGCGGAACCTCGGGAACCCGAACCCGGTGATGCAGTACACCGCCCCGCAAGAGTATTTTTTCACGCTGATCCGTATTTCGGTTGTGGGCGGGCTGATGATTTCATTTCCGGTCATTGCGTTTCAGCTTTGGCGCTTTGTTGCGCCGGGCCTCTACCGCAATGAAAAGAATGCGTTTCTGCCGTTTCTCATTGCCTCTCCGCTGCTGTTCTTGCTCGGTGCGGCCTTTGCCCAATACATCGTCGTGCCGCTTGCGATGGCGTTCTTTCTGGGCTTTGCCGACCTGCCGTCTTTTGTTTCTGCGATCATGGCTGGCGCGGTGCCTCCGCCTCCGGGGGCAGAGCTTTTGGGCGGTGCGACAGGCGGTCTGACCCTTCCCAGTGTGGCGCCGGATCTGTCTGACAGTGGCATCGACATCGTCTTTAACGGCAAGGTGAATGAGACTCTGGATATCACGCTCAAGATGATCGTGGCTTTCGGTATTTGTTTCCAACTGCCGGTGCTTTTGACTTTGATGGGCTCTGCGGGGCTGGCCAGTTCGCGCGGGTTGCGGGGCACCCGCAAATACGCCGTCGTGGGGATCCTGATCGTTGCGGCCCTTGTCACGCCACCTGACGTCACGACGCAGCTCATCTTGTTTGTGGTGGTTTACGGGCTTTATGAGATTTCCATTCACCTTGTCGCGGCCGTTGAGCGCAAGAAAGACCGTGCCGCCCGTGCTGAAGGCATTATCGGCGAGGACGAGAGCCTCTTTGACATCGATGACGATGATGTCTCTGAAGGTGAGGCGGCGGCAGACGAGGACGCACAGGCGTGAGCAAGAACACCCTGCACCGGATCGCTGCCGCACTGGAACGCCTGAGCCCCGCCCCGGCAGATGCGCCTGATTTCAGCATGGCCTCCGCCTTTGTCTGGCATCCTGATCCTGACCGGCTGGAACCGATTGCCCGGGTCAACCGCGTTGGTGTGGAGCTGCTGGTAGGGGTGGATCGATCCCGTGACACTCTGATGGCCAACACCGTGCAGTTCGCCGCTGGGCTGCCTGCCAACAACGCCCTTTTGTGGGGCGCGCGCGGAATGGGAAAATCAAGCCTTGTCAAAGCTGTGCATGGTGCAGTGAATGCAGATCATCCGAAACTGAAGATCGTCGAAGTCCAGCGCGAGGACCTGCCGACGATCGGGCGATGCCTGAACCTGCTGCGGGGAGCGCAGGAACGGTTCATCCTGTTTTGCGATGACCTGTCTTTTGGACATGACGACGCGCATTACAAATCCCTCAAGGCCGTGCTGGACGGGGGCATTGAGGGGCGACCTGAAAACGCCGTGCTTTACGCCACTTCAAACCGGCGTCACCTGATGCCCCGCGACATGATCGAGAATGAGCGGTCCTCGGCGATTTCACCATCAGAGGCGGTCGAGGAAAAGGTTTCGCTTTCGGATCGCTTTGGTTTGTGGCTGGGCTTTCACCCATGCGATCAGGATGAATACCTGGCCATGATCCGGGGCTATTGCGATGCTTACGGCGTCGTCATCGATGATGCGACCCTACGTGCCGAGGCGATCGAATGGCAGGCCACCCGCGGCAGCCGGTCCGGCCGCGTCGCGTGGCAGTATTTCACGGATCTGGCTGGACGGCGTGGCGTGACCCTGGCGTAGGGCGACGCTCGCCTGGGTCAGACCGTCCTTTAGGGAAGGTAGTCACCCGGATCGAGGCTTTGCAGGCCGCGCCGCACTTCGAAGTGCAAGAAGCTTGGATCTGCCGCACGCACCCGGCCAATGGTTTGCCCGCGCGATACACTTTCGTTCTTTTCGACCGTCAGGCCTTCCATTTGCGTATAGACCGTCAACAGGCCGTCGCTGTGTTTGAGGACAACAATCGCTCCGCCACTGGTGTCTGTGGTCACGGCAGCCACGGTGCCGGAACCGGCGGCCTGAACTTCCGTCCCGGCAGCGGCGCCAATATCGATCCCTTCGTTTGTTCCGGGCGCATAGGCGCGGATGATGGATCCCTGGACGGGCATCAGGAAACGCGCATTGCCACTGGCAGGCTGCGCGGCGTCGGAGCCCAGATCAGGTGTTGCAGGGACGGCGACCGCCGCGATGGGTGCTGCGGGTGTTTCGTCGGGCAGCGGCAAGGCTGCGCTGGGTGGGACCGGTGTTTCAGTGCCAGTTCCCGGTGCGGTGACATCGACCGCCGCTGTCGGTGGCGGCGCAGCGCCACCCTGTGGGATCAGGAGGAACTGACCTTCACGGATCGTGAATTCTGAATCAAGGCCATTCCACTCGGAGATACTTTTCACGGGGACCGAATAAAGCCGCGAGATTGAGAACACGGTTTCACCGCGTTTGACCTGATGGCGGATCGGCTCATTGCCGCGAACAACAGGCTCTTGCGGTGCCGCTGCCACCGGTTCTGTCGGTGCGGGCGTCACACCTGTGCCTTCAGCATCTGCGCGATCAAGCGCGGTCGTCGCCACAGCTGTCACGTCCAGCGGCTGGATCGGGCCGGCGCCAATGGCACCGGTTGCCGCCGAAGGTTCCGTGACGCGCGAGGGCAGGGCGATGATTTCATCCTGGCGCAGGATCACGTCTGGACCAATCCCGTTATATTCAGCCAATTGGTTGGCATCGAGGCCCAGGCGGATCGCAATGCCGCGGATGGTGTCATCGCGGCGGGCAACCACAACCTGATAATTGGGGTATGAGATCACGCCTCGGTCATCCGGGCGCGGTCGTCCCGGCAGGTTCTGCACGGCGGCGGAGGTATCAAACCCATTGCCAATGTCGCGCAAATCGACGTCAAAACCTTCACATGCCGAAAGTGTGACCAGCGCCACACCCGCCATCAAAACGCGCCTTACCGGGATTTGCCTGTTCGCCATCCTACCGCTCCTTTGCCAAGTCGCCCCTTATCTATGGGGTCGTACTATATTTTGGGGTAGTTTACTCTTGTCCGAGCCCTTCTAGCAAGGGGACAAAGCGCACGGCACGCAATTCATCGTATTCAAAGCCTGTCTCGCTGCGTGTGACCCGGATCAGGCTTTGCACCGCATCCGACTGTCCGACCGGTAAAACCATGATCCCGCCGACACGCAGTTGCGCCAGCAAAGGCCCCGGAGGGTCTTCTGCTGCGGCGGTCACCAGGATCCGGTCAAAGGGCGCCTGTTCTTCAAATCCGTGGCTCCCGTCGGCAGTGAACGTGGTGATATTGGTGATGTTGTTGGCCTCGAACACGGCGCGCGCGGTCTGCACCAGGCGCCGGTAACGATCGACCGTATAGACCCGGCGCGCCAGTTTGCTCAGGATCGCGGCCTGATAGCCAGAGCCTGTGCCGATCTCGAGAACCTTGTCACGGGGAGTGATTTGCAGGGCCTGTGTCATCAGCCCCACTACCGATGGCTGGCTGATCGTCTGGCCGCAGGCGATTGGCAGCGGCATGTCTTCATAGGCGCGGTCAGCAAAGGTGCCCTTGACGTAATCGGCGCGGTCCACCTGTTCCATCGCGGTCAGGACGCGGGTATCTGTTACGCCCTTGCTGCGCAGGGCGTAAAGGAACTGCATTTTCATGGCGGCGTCGAAAGTCACCTCAGCGCATCCTTCAGCTTGTTGACCAGCGCATAGTCGGTCAGGTCTGCGCGCATCGGGGTGATCGAGATGTAGCCGTCCAGATTTGCCGCGGCATCTGTGCCGGGTGCTGTGGGCTCATGTTGCGGGCCGCCGCGCACCCAGAGGAACTTGCGCCCCGTGGGCGAAGTTTGCGCCTCGGCGCGGAAGCGCGTGTTGAGGCGAAAGCCTTGGGTGGTCGCGGCCATACCCTTGACCGCTGATGCCGGGACCGGGGGAAAATTGACGTTGTAGAACACCTTGTAATCCGCATCATCCCACAGCGTTTCATTCAGCAAGGCCCGCACAGTGTTCGCCCCATGCGCGGCTGCGGCCTCAAAGGGGTTTTCAAGGTCTTTGTTGTCGGGGCCATAGAACTGTGACAGCGCGATTGACCGCACACCTTGCAACGCCCCTTCGATACACGCACCGATGGTCCCGGAATAAAGCGTGTTTTCGGCGGCGTTATTGCCACGGTTGACCCCCGACAGGATCAGATCAGGTGCAGCGTCAGCCAGCACATCATATAGCCCCGCGATAACACAATCCGCAGGCGACCCTTCGGCGGCGAACCGCCGGTCTCCGAGTTCGGCGATCATTGTCGGGTGGGTGTAGCTGATGCAATGCCCGACGCCGGACTGCTCGAACGCCGGAGCCACGGTCCAGACTTCGCCGTCAGGGCCTGCGATGTCTTGCGCGATATCTGACAGGACACGCAGACCCGGCGCGTTGATACCGTCGTCGTTGGTGATCAGAATGCGCATGAAGCCGCCCCTTTGCCTTATGTCTGTTCCTATGCGCAGAAACGATGGGCGGCAAGTATGCGGTGACTGCCCGGCCTCCCGTTCAGCCTAGCCGAGGATCATCGGCAACAGTCGGGCCGCCTCTGTGGCCGGATCGGTCAGCGCGGCGCGATCCTCACCGGGGTAGAACCGTGCGCGGGTCGCGGTCGGCATCGGTTGCGGCGTCAGGATTTGGACTTTCGGCCCGGTTTTCGCGCTTTCGGCAGCCCAACTGCGCGCCAGAGCGATTTGTGCCGCCTTGGTCGCACCGTAAGCGCCAAAGAACTGGGTCCCGCCGCGCGGATCATCAAAGAACACCGCTTGCCCTGCGTCACCCAAGAGAGGGCTGACATAGGCGATCAGGCGGGCAGTGGCTTCCAGGTTGATCGCCGCGGATTTGCTCAGGTCCTTGGGACCGATATGCCCGACAGGTGAAAGCGGGGCCGCGTGAACGGCGGTGTGCAGCCACAGATCAAGACTGCCCCAGCGGTCATAAATCCCACGGCAAAGCTGTTGCATCGCCGCATCAACGGTGATGTCCATCGGCGCAAGAGTGGCCTGGCCGTCTTCTGCCTGGATTGCGTCGTCCAGTTCCTCAAGGCCGCCGACGGTCTTGCCGACCGCAATGATGTGGTGGGTGGGCGCCAACGCCATGGCCAAAGCGGCCCCAAGGCCGCGTGATGCGCCGGTAATGAGTGCAGTTTTAGTCATAGTCTGGGTGATGTTCCGAACCGGGGCCGAGGTCAAGCATTAGCTGGCGAGGAGGTCCAAAGATTGCGTGCGACCCCAGCGATCAGTCAGCACCACCTGCGCCTCGCCGATCGCTGCAATCTCGGCGCCAAATGCGGTGTCGCCGGCGCGAACGCGCGCGACCTGTCCGCGTGAAGAGCGCAGCAGAGCGGCCGGGCCATCATGTGCGTTCATGATCCCAATGACCGCAAGCTTATGCTCGGCCAGTGCATCGGGCGTCGTTGCGTGAACCGCCGCAAGAGCGGCATCGGATGTTTCGTCCAACATATAGAAAACTGCGTCGCATGATTTGTTTGCCTGCTCTTGTCAGAGAATTCAGGCAAACAAAAGGGGTGTGACGCAAGGTCGTGATCGCCAAACGCCCACGATGGATCACATCGCCGTGACGCTGCGCGGATGCGTGCGCCGGGATGGGGTCGCGATGGATGGCTGCCGTCGGGCGCTATTCTGCTGCTGTTTGCGCCTCGAACCCCTGTTCGATCATATCTGAAGGGGCCACAGGGTATTCCCCTGAAAAGCAGGCGTCGCAATAGGCAGGCGCACGCGGGTCGCGCCCCTTGGCTTCGCCCACCGCCCGGTAAAGGCCGTTGAGCGAGATGAACTTGAGGCTATCGACACCCAGATGATCGCGCATTTCATCCTCGGTCATGGTCGCGGCGAGCAGTTTTTCGCGTTGTGGCGTATCCACGCCATAAAAACATGGCCAGGAGGTTGGAGGCGAAGCAATGCGGAAATGCACCTCGGCCGCGCCGGCATCAAGGATCATGTCCTTGATCTTGCGGCTCGTGGTGCCCCGGACCACGCTGTCATCCACGAGAATCACGCGTTTGCCTTTGATCAGCGCCCGATTGACGTTGAGCTTCAGGCGAACACCCATGTTGCGGATGCTTTCAGTGGGCTCAATGAATGTCCGGCCCATGTATTGATTGCGGATGATCCCCATCGCATAGGGAATGCCGGACTGGAGCGAATAACCGATGGCCGCAGGCGTTCCGCTGTCGGGGACCGGGCAGACCAGATCGGCGTCAACAGGGTTTTCCTTGGCCAGCTCACGGCCAATCGCCTCGCGGGTTTCATAGACGGAACGACCGCCCAGGATACTGTCAGGGCGGCTGAAATAGACATGCTCGAAAATGCAAAACCGGGATCGGTTGGGCCTGAAAGGGAAATGGCTTGCGACGCCCTTGTCGGTCACGACAACCATTTCTCCGGGTTCAATCTCGCGCACGAACTCTGCACCGATGATATCGAGAGCGCAGGTTTCCGAGGCCAGAGCCCAGCCCTCGCCGATCTTGCCCAAGACCAGCGGGCGCACGCCCAGAGGGTCGCGACAGCCAATCAGCTTGGTGCGGGTCATCGCGACGATGGAAAACGCGCCTTCGACCTTGCGCAGGGCCTCTTCCATGCGGTCGGGGATGTTGCGGCCCATGGACCGGGCCATCAGGTGAATGATGCATTCGCTGTCGGATGAACTTTGAAAGATCGACCCGCGCTCAATCAATTCGCGACGCAACGACAGGGCGTTTGTGATATTGCCATTGTGGGCGATAGCCGCACCACCCATCGCAAATTCACCAAAGAACGGTTGCACATCGCGCATCGCCGTCTGGCCTTTGGAGCCGGCGGTTGAATAGCGTACATGCCCGATCCCGATCGTGCCGGGCAGGCGGGCCATCATGGAGGCAGATGTGAAATTATCGCGCACCAGGCCCATTCGGCGCTGCTGGTTAAAACCTGTTTGAGGATCATGGGTGACAATTCCACCCGCTTCCTGCCCGCGATGTTGCAGGGCGTGAAGGCCGAGGGCGACAAAGTTCGATGCGTCGGTCACGCCGACCACACCAAAGACGCCACATTCTTCTCGCAGCTTGTCGTCGTGACCCGCATCGCGCAATCCGGAAGTGTCAAAGGGATGGGCGGGGGGCAACAAGGTGGACAAGGGGGCAGCTCCGAATCCGTTGGATGGGTGGTGTCACCCTCTTAGATGGTCACGGGCGATCTGTCACGAAACGATCAATGCGCGGTGCCGGGAAAGCTGGTATTGGCCCCGATGCCGGGGAGGTCTGCCAAGAAAAACGCCACTGCGCCAATGCGCAGCAGCGTTATTGGGCAAAGCATCGGCTTATTGCGCAGGAGCGCCACAGTTTCCGACGAGCTGTTGATATTGCTCTGTGATCCAGCCCAGAGCCTGCTCTGGGTTTTGCTCTTCGATCTGGCCGGTCAATTGGGCAAATACCTCGGCCGAGCGGCTCCCATCAATCATGGCAAACTGCTGTGTCGCAAAGATTGTATCGTAGACAAAGAAAGCAACCGCGATCAGCAAAATGCCGCGCAGGACGCCGAAGAAGAAGCCAAGCCCCTGGTCGACACCACCGAGCGCAGACCGCTGAACGACGCTGGAAAATAGCGGGGTGAAGATGGAAACGACGATCAGCGCCACAGCAAAGACAGCGGCAAAGGCGGCGATAATGGCCAATTCGCAGCTATCGCCGATGAAATCCCCGATGATCGGGATCTGGCGCACCAGAGGTTCAACCTGATCGGCAAAGATGAAGGCAACGATGGTTGCGCCGATCCAGCCGACAATGGCCATCGCCTCGCGCACAAAGCCGCGACTGTAGGCCAACACGCCTGACAGCAAAACAATGATCGCGACGCCAGCGTCAACGAGTGTAAAACCTTCCATGGTCCATCTCCTGCGATTGACGCTACCTTGCGCCGAATACCTCTTCTACAAAACCGGCCAAATCCGAGGCATGCCGCAGACCCAACCCTTCCACACCGGGCTGTTTGGCCTGATGCGGGAGTATCGCAGTTGTAAAACCAAGTTTTTGCGCCTCTTTCAATCTATTTTCGGTTTGAACCACGGGACGGAGCGCACCTGACAAACTGATTTCTCCGAAAACAACGGCCTCAGCAGGCAGTGCCGCGTCTTCGCGGGCCGACACCAAAGCCGCCGCCACGGCAAGGTCTGCGCCCGGCTCTGATATGCGCAAACCCCCTGCTACGTTGAGGTATACGTCCAATCCGGTGAAGGCGACACCACAGCGCGATTCCAGCACCGCAAGGATCATGGCAAGCCGCCCGCCGTCCCAGCCGACCACGGATCGGCGCGGTTGGCTGTGTGGCGAAGGTGCCACAAGTGCCTGAATCTCGCACAGCATCGGGCGGGACCCTTCGATGCCCGCAAAGACCACTGATCCCGCGGTTGGGGCACCGCGTTCGGACAGAAACAGGGCCGAGGGATTCTTGACCTCTGCCAGCCCCTTGCCGGTCATTTCAAAGACCCCGATCTCATCCGTGGGGCCAAAACGGTTCTTGACCGACCGCAGGATGCGGAACTGATGGCCGCGTTCGCCTTCGAAATAAAGCACCGTATCGACCATATGTTCGACGACACGCGGGCCGGCGATGGCCCCTTCCTTGGTGACATGCCCGACCATGATGACGGCCATGCCGTTGCGTTTGGCAAATGTCGTCAACTCATGGGCCGAGGACCGGACCTGCGACACACTGCCCGGCGCGCTGTCGACATTGTCGGCCCACATGGTCTGGATTGAATCGATGATCGCCAGATCGGGCTTTTCAGCCTCCAACGTGGTCAGAATGTCGCGCAGATTGGTTTCCGAGGCGAGCATCACCGGACTTTTCTCAAGCCCCAGACGATGGGCGCGCATCTGCACCTGCGCGTTCGATTCCTCTCCGGAAATATAGATAACTTTCAGCCCATTGCGGGCAAATCTTGCAGCGGCCTGCAACAGCAGCGTGGACTTGCCAATGCCCGGATCCCCCCCTACCAAAAGCGCCGAAGCCTTGACCAGACCGCCACCCAGCACGCGGTCCAGCTCGCCAACGCCAGCTTCTGTCCGGGGCGGCTCTTTCTCTTGCGTTTCCAAATCGGTCAGCGGGATCGCCTTCCCCCGGATCGCCCCCAGCGATTTGCCTTTCGGCCCACTGGACAGGGCCTTGGATTCGCTGATGGTGTTCCAGGCCTGACAGGCATCGCACTGCCCCGACCATTTGCGAAAGGACGCGCCGCATTCAGAGCAGGAAAAGGTAAGGTCTTTGGCCATGTTCACCTTTTGGACCAATTGGTGATCCTTGGCAATGACCGGTTAGACCTTTGCCTTGGCCTGCGGTGTGAGTGCCGAGATGACGATCGACGCCAGAATGCAGGCGGTGAACAGATACAGCCCCCAACCGGTTTCGACCTTGCCAAAGCCTACGCCTTTGAAAACAACGATATAGAGCGCAATGAGAAAGACATCGGCCATCGCAAGCTTTCCGATCCAGGACAGGACAGGCAATGTCTGATCCTTGAGCAGGTCGAAATGCACCAGCGCAAGGCCAATCGTCTTGAGATAGGGCGCAAACAGCGCAAATGCCGTAACCAGCAGCGCCAGAGCCACGTCACTGTCCCAAAGCGCCTGCATGCCTGAGATCACACTGATTTCGCTGAGCCCGAAGATCGGCAAAAGCCCGGCCCGCATCAGGGGGGCAAACCAGGCGATGGGAAACAGGATCAGAAGAGACAGATTGGCCAATCGCAATACATTCAGCATGAAAAATCCATTTTGTTCTGTATATTAGGGGGCGAAGCTCATCTTTTGCGACAAGCTATTTACCATAGGTCTTGCGATTGTAACGCGCGCCAAGCTGCGTCAGCACCTCGTAGCCAATGGTATTGGCGTTGCGCGCCAGATCGTCCACGCTTTGCTTTGGCCCTATCAACGAAAGTTTCTTGGGGGTTTCGGACAGGTCGGTCACGTCGATGGTCAGCAGGTCCATTGATACCCGCCCCACAAGCGGACAAGCTGTGTCGCCGTGAAAAAGCACTGCCCGGTCCGACAGGGCGCGCATGATCCCATCTGCATATCCGCCCGACACCGTCGCGATACGCGACGGGCGCTCGGCCTGCCAGGCATTGCTATAGCCAACCACTTCGCCTTCAGCGACGTCGCGGACCTGCACAACCGGCAGGTCGAGTTCGATCACGGGGGTCGCCTGGGCAAAGGGCAGCCCGCCATAAAGGCCGATGCCTGGGCGGGTCAGATCAAAGTGATATTCGGGCCCCAGCAAAATGCCACCTGTGGCGGCCAGCGATCGCGGCACCTGAATGCCGTCGGTCATCTTGCGGAACTGGTCCAGCTGGTAGGGGTTCATCGGGTGATCGGGTTCATCGGCACAAGCCAGGTGCGACATCACAAGGTGCGGCCTTTGCGCCAAGGCCAATTCTGCCACTGCCGCCCATTCCTGCATTTCCAGCCCAAGGCGGTTCATGCCGGTATCAAGCTGGATGCCAAAAGGGTGACCCGGCAAGGTCTCAAGATGGTGGGTCAGTTGCTCGACGGAGTTCAGCATCGGGGTCAGGCCCAACGTGCGAATCAGCTCTGTGTCGCCGGCCATATGGCCAGAAAAGACGCTGATTTCTGGTCTTGGCCCAAGCTCCTGGCGGATCGCAACGGCCTCTTCTACGACAGCGACAAAGAACTGGCGCACACCCGCTTTGAACAGTGCCTTGGCCACAGTCGCCGCCCCAAGACCATATCCATCGGCCTTGACCACCGCTGCGGTCTTGCAGTTGGTCATACCATCCAGCGCGCGCCAGTTGGCGACAACAGCATCTAGGTCAATGATCAGGCGTCCGGTGCTCATGGAGCCCTTCTGGCAGCCAAGGCGGATTTGGGCAATAGCGCTCGGCTTAGAACTGCTGGTCGTCACCTTGCTGCCACGGCTTGACCAGGTTGCCAAAGCGCGTGAATTCGGCTGTGAACGACAACTCGACCGTGCCAATCGGCCCGTGACGTTGCTTGCCCACGATGACCTCGGCCTTGCCATGCAGGCTCGACATCTTTTCCTGCCAGGCGGCAATGGCTTCCATGTTGTGATCTTCGGGCTTTTCCCGCTCGACATAGTATTCGCCGCGATAGACGAACATGACCACATCGGCGTCCTGCTCGATCGAGCCGGATTCGCGCAGGTCGGACAGTTGCGGGCGTTTATCTTCGCGGTTTTCCACCTGACGCGAAAGCTGGGACAGCGCGATGACCGGGATGTTCAGTTCCTTCGCGATGGCTTTCAGGCCCATCGAAATCTCGCCAATTTCCTGCACGCGGTTCTCAGATGTGCCGCGCACCAACTGGAGATAGTCCACGATCAGCACGTCAAGCCCATGGGTCCGCTTTAGACGGCGCGCGCGGGCGGCCAGTTGCGAGATCGGGATCGCGGCAGTGTCATCGATATAAAGCGGGCAGGATTCCAACTGCTTGGCCGCATCGACAAAGCGCCGGAATTCGCTTTCGGTCATGTCGCCCTGACGGATCTTGTGGGATGAAATCTCGGACGCTTCGGCCAGAATACGCCCCGCCAGTTGTTCCGCGCTCATCTCAAGCGAGAAGAAACCAACAACGCCGCCATCAACAGCGCCTTCGCTGCCGTCCTGCAACTGGCCCTTGCGGTAGGTCTTGGCGATGTTGAACGCGATGTTGGTAGCCAGCGAGGTCTTGCCCATCGACGGACGCCCGGCGAGGATCAGCAGGTCGGACTTGTGCAGGCCACCCAGCTTCTTGTCCATATCGGTCAGGCCGGTGGAAATGCCAGCCAAACCGCCGTCGCGCTGATAGGCTGTATTGGCAACGTTGACGGCTTCGGTCACTGCCGCAAGGAAAGACTGGAAACCCTTTTCGGTCACACCTTGTTCGGCCAGTGTATAAAGCGCTTGTTCCGCCTCGACGATCTGCTCTTTGGGTTCATGTTCGACATCAACCTTCGCGGCCTTGTCGGTGATGTCGCGGCCCAGTTTGATCAGCTCGCGCCGGGTCGCCAGATCATAGATCATCTGGGCATAGTCGCGGGCGGCAAATGCCGAAATTGCAGCACCAGCCAAGCGGGCCAGATAGGGCGGACCGCCGAGTTCCTTGAGGCCCTCATCATCTTCCATGAAGGTCTTGAGCGTGACCGGGCTGGCGAGCATGTTGCGCCCGATCCGGCTGGCGGCTGTTTCAAAGATGCGGGCGTGAACAGGATCGTAGAAATGCTTGGGGCCGATGATTGCAGCCACGCGATCATAGGTATCATTATTGGTCAGAATGGCACCCAGGAGCTGTTGCTCAGCCTCAATGGAATGCGGCATCAGATCGGCGTCGGCCTCTTGCACGCCGGTCGCGTTAAAAGTCGTCAATTCGTTCATTTCTGCTCACCTGTTCCCCGCCGGTGCGTCATAGCAGGTGGCCCGCCCGCAGGGCCAGATCGAAGTCTGTGGATATTGTCTGATAACTTGTCAGGAGTATCGCCGATGTCCCCGATTCAATCAACATCTTGTGTGCCGGCGAAGAATTTTCACAGGATACCAGCCGATTTGCACCGCATTTGTGCACAACTGTGGAAAAGAAAATCAGGCTGCTTTCCATCCGGCGGGGTCTTTGAGGTAGGCCTCAACCGCATCAAGGGTTGCCGCGTCATAGGCCCCGCGCGCCTTGGCTTCGGCCAGAACATCCCACCAGGTGCAAAGGCTGATCAATTGAACGCCGTGGTCGGCAAGCGTTTGCTCCACGCCTTCAAATATCCCGTAATAAAAGATCACAGCCGTGGCCGAACATGTCGCCCCGGTGTCCCTGATTGCATCGACGAATGACAGCTTTGAACCACCATCTGTCGTCAGGTCCTCGACCAGAATGACGCGCTGCCCCTCGGTCATGACGCCTTCGATCCGGGCGTTGCGGCCATACCCTTTGGGCTTTTTGCGCACGTAGGTCATGGGCAGGGCCAGACGTTCGGCAACCATCGCGCCAAAGGGAATACCGGCAGTTTCGCCGCCGGCCACGTTGTCAAAAGCCTCAAATCCGGCTTCACGCATGATCGACACCGCCATGAAATCCATCAGGGTCGCCCGGATACGCGGAAATGAAATCAGCTTGCGGCAATCGACATACGTAGGAGCCTGTTTGCCTGACGCATGGGTAAAGGGCTCACTTGCATTAAAGTCAATCGCGCCGATCTCGATCAGCATACCAGCCGTCAGTCGGGCAATCTCTTCTTTGGCGGGAAACGAGGTGGGGATCATAAAGCAGCCTTTATCTTCTCATGTTCTGAAATACCTCCGCCGGAGGCATCCGTTTTCTCAGGTGGCAACGCGCCAGTGAAGATCAAAACCCGGGTCAAACACTGTGACGGGCCCATCGTCTGTCTCAATCTGCGCGGGGTAGATCACCGGCTCACCCTTTGTCAGCGTGATCGTTTCTTCGTTCGGCGGCAATCCATAGAACCGTGGACCATTAAGTGCGGCAAAGTCCTCCAGCTTGGTGATCCGGCCCGCGGCGTCAAAGACCTCTGCCAGACAGGACATAGTGTTGGGGGCGGCAAAGATACCTGCACAACCGCAAGCCTGAAGCTTGTTCGGGTCCGTGTGCGGCGCACTGTCAGTTCCCAGAAAAAATCGCTTGTCGCCCGACACTGCCGCCTGCACCAAGGCCACGCGATGGGCTTCGCGTTTGGCCACGGGCAGGCAATAGAAATGGGGCTTGATGCCGCCCGCCAGGACATGATTGCGGTTGATGATCAGATGATGGGTGGTAATGGTCGCGGCCAGATTCTTGACGCTGTCGCGCACATAATCCACTGCGTCCTGCGTTGTTACATGCTCCATCACGATCTTCAGGTCAGGGACTTTCTTGCGCAGGGGCTTCAGCACTTTGTCGATGAAAACCGCTTCGCGATCAAAGATATCAATGCTGCTGTCTGTCACTTCACCATGCACGCAAAGCGGCATTCCGATTTCTGCCATGACCTCGAGCACGCGACGAATTTTTTCAAAATCGCGCACACCGGAGGCAGAGTTGGTCGTGGCCCCGGCGGGATAAAGCTTCACCGCTGTCGCGATACCGGCGGCATGTGCGGCGCGGACATCTAGGGGATCGGTGGCCTCAGTCAGGTAGAGGGTCATCAGCGGTGTGAATTGCGCCCCGTCAGGTACAGCGGCCATGATGCGATCGCGATAGGCAACCGCCTGCTCAGAAGTGACAACGGGCGGCACCAAATTCGGCATGATGATTGCGCGGGCAAAGTGGCGGGTTGTTTCGGGCAGGACCGCCCGCAGCATTGCCCCGTCCCGCAGGTGCAAGTGCCAATCATCGGGGCGGCGCATGGTCAGGCTGGTCAAATGTCTATCTGGCATGCTTTTCCGATTACACGGTTGCGTGCCCGGAGGCCATAGGGCTTTCGTGAATGTACTTGCAGACCGGGCCGCAATTCATGATATTTCCAGTCAATCTTATGGATCGAGGGAGTAGAGACAATGCTTGGATTTCTGATAGCGGCGGCTGCCGGTTTTCTGACACCGCAGATCGAAGGCCCTGTCGCCGGACCGATCGTCAAAATGCTGGAAAGATTTTTCCCCGTTCCGCCCGTCGAAAAGCGATTGGTCGCCTTCATGGTCGCACTGCTTGCGGCGGCTGTCCTGGCGCTGGCTCTGGATTCGGGATCAATTCTGGGGATCATCATCGGCGCGATCCTGGGCTATTTCGGAACCCGGATTTTCAACGTCCTCAAAAAAACGATCGAAGACCGGCGCGACGCAGAATAAGGGCCAGGCCGCCCTGGCTGATATGCAAGGGCGGCATCACGGGAATGCGCCTTTGGTGGTTTTCGCTGGTCAGGGACGGTTTATCTGTCAGGTGACTTGATCCAAGCGACAGGACTGCCGGAAATGGCTTTTTATACACAGACAATCGAAACCCAGACGAAGTTATCACCGGCGATGGCGTTCGTCAGTGCCATTTCGCGCACGGTGGCACGTATCCTTGCGGCGCAAGATCGCGGCGCAGAGGTGCGGCGCATGCAAAACCTGAGCGACCAAGAGCTGGCCGATATCGGATTGACCCGCGAAGGGGTCGTTCGCCACGTCTACCACGAGATCTATTAAGCGAGAATGTCGGCGGTGGGGGTCAGTTCTTCACGTTTGTCAATGAAGAACGCCTTGTGTCCGCGCCGGATCATGTATTCGCAAATGATCCGCGCCAGGCGTGGATGGCCTGCCACGACCAGCCTGCGCACGAGGGCGCGCACATAGGTCGGATCGTAGCGCCGCGCGCGCAGAAGTCGTACAAAACGCCGCCGGTCCAGCATGCCGTCCATGGCAAGCTTGATCAGGACATCGTGTATCCCCATCCGGTCAAAGGCCTGATCAAGGTCATCACCCAGCAGCGGGCAGGGCAAGGCTGTGACATGGGGTTTGCGGAAAAGTGCTGCATGGCAGGCGTCAAGCCGCTGGATCGGATCAAAAGCGATGAACACCTGCGCGGCTCCGTCGATCATTTCGGGCGCATAGCCGTATCTGTCGTTGAAATTCTTTTTGCGCGCGAATTTGTAGCGCGGGTCCCACCCGGCCATCTGCGCGTCCAGCGTGGCTTGTGGACGCAGCGCAATGACAGTCGCCCCCGGGGCGACCACAGAAAAAGCTGCGGCAGCGTAGGACGCGCCACCACCACCGCCGTGAAAGACAATGCGTTCAAAATCATCAAAGAACCCATCGTCCACCAACCGGTCAAAGAAGGCATAAACCTCGTGCTCGCGAAACCAGCTTTCCTTGAATGAAAACAGCGAAAGATGTGACCAACCGTCGTGCCGGGCGTAGGCAAACCCGCGTGGTTCTGCATCAATGTTGTTTTCGCGGACAGACTGCACGTTCTCGAAAGTGACCAGCAATGAGTTACCGGCTTCCAGAAAACCGGCACAGTGGCTTTTCCCAAGTTGCTCAAAGAAGCCGTATTCTTCGCAGGTATCATCAACCCGGCCAAGCCAGTCATTGGCGCCTAGATCTCTGAAATTCACGTCGATGGCTAATTGCCTATCATCCATACTCATTACTCCGAAGTCGGAGGTCAGTCCGATCCTACACTAGGGAATACACAGATTTTGAGGCGTTAACTAGGCAGTGGAAGTAGGTTTAATGTTGCCTCTGGCGCTCAAAAGAAGGCCTGAAGCCCTGTTTGTGCACGCCCGAGGATCAATGCGTGGACATCATGGGTCCCTTCATAGGTATTCACCGTCTCAAGGTTGACCATATGGCGCATGATCTGGAAATCCTCGCTGATTCCATTGCCCCCATGCATGTCCCGCGAAACCCGCGCAATATCGAGAGCTTTGCCGCAGTTATTACGCTTCATCAGGCTGATCATCTCGGGCGCGGCCTTGCCCTGTTCCATCAGGCGTCCCAGTTGCAGCGCACTTTGGGTGCCAAGGGCAATTTCGGTCTGCATATCAGCCAGTTTCTTCTGGAATAGTTGGGTTTGTGCCAGTGGTTTGCCGAATTGTCTGCGATCAAGGCCATATTGCCGGGCTGCATGCCAGCAGGCCTCTGCCGCGCCCATCACGCCCCAGGCAATGCCATAGCGCGCGCGGTTCAGGCAACCAAACGGCCCTTTCAGCCCTTGGACCCCGGGCAGCAGGGCGTCCTCGCTGACTTCAACATCATCCATCACAATCTCGCCTGTCACCGAAGCGCGCAGGCTCAGTTTTCCGCCGATCTTGGGCGCTGAAAGCCCCTTCATGCCCTTTTCCAGCACGAAACCGCGGATCTTGCCGTCATGGGCTTCGGACTTTGCCCAGACCACGAAAACATCCGCGATCGGCGCATTGCTGATCCACATTTTCGACCCGTTGATCACGTAGCCGTCGGCGGTCTTTCTGGCGGTCGTTTTCATGCCCGCAGGATCGCTGCCCGCGTCAGGCTCTGTCAGGCCAAAACAGCCAATCAACGAACCGGCGGCCAGGCCGGGCAGGTATTTTTGGCGCTGGGCGTCGCTGCCGTAGGCGTGAATGGGGTACATCACCAACGAGGATTGCACCGACATCATGGACCGATAACCGCTGTCCACGCGCTCAATCTCGCGGGCGACCAGACCATAGGTCACATAGCCCGCACCCAATCCGCCATATTCTTCCGGGATCGTGACGCCCAAAAGCCCCGCCTCGCCCATTTCGGCAAAGAGACCCGGATCGACCGTTTCTTCGCGATACGCATCCGTTACGCGAGGTTGCAAAACGCCCTGCGCAAATGCCTGAGCCGCATCGCGCAACATCCGTTCGTCCTCGGTCAGTTGATCTTCCAACCGCAAGGGGTCAGTCCAGTCAAATGGCCCAAGATCGGGGCCGAAACCTGTGGTTTTCATTGGCGCGGAATCGTTCATGGCATCAGCTCCCATTGTGTTGTGCGCAGGCTAAGCCTTCCGATGCGCGGGGGCAATGGATGGCGTTTGCACACCTGCAGGGAAGCGTCATCAGAAGCCGCCGCCGCCTTGGCCAGCGGAAACCGGCAAAAATGCGTGACCAACGGACAGGATGCAGGCATGATCTTGCGATTATGATGCATAGGCAAAAGAGCTGTGGTAAAGCACCCAAACGGGTAACAGAATGCGTGTATCATGACCGAGACAATCACTGATCTTCCTCAATTGGCGCTTAACTGGCATCGGGCGGGCCGTGGCGTGGCCCTGGCGACCGTGGTGCAGACCTGGGGGTCTGCGCCTCGCCCGGTTGGCAGCCAAATGGTGATTGACGCCGATGGTGCGATGGAAGGGTCAGTCTCGGGCGGGTGCGTCGAAGCGGCCGTCATCACTCACGCCATTGACGCGATTGCCGATGGTGAGCAGCACCTGTTGAGTTTCGGCGTCAGCGATGATGAAGCCTTTGCAGTGGGCCTTGCCTGTGGCGGCGAGATCAAGGTTCTGATTGAACCGGTCGGCCCGGTCATGCCGGTTGAGATTCTCGAGCGGCTGACGGATGCCCGGTTTCAGTCGCAGCCTGTCGTTTATGTCACCGACATCAAGGAAAGCCGCCCGCGCTTGCAAGCGGCGTCGACCTATCCCGATCGCCACCGCACCGACACCTCGGGCCTGGAAGAGGACGGGCGCACCTTCGTAGCCGTTCACAACCCACCATTGCGCTTGGTGATTGTGGGCGCGGTCCATATTGCTCAGTACCTTGTTGGCATGGCGCATAGCTGTGGCTATCAGCCGATTCTGATCGACCCGCGTTCCGGCTTTGGATCCCAGGCGCGTTTTCCCGGTGAAACCGTGATTGACGATTGGCCGGATGAGGCCCTGCGCGCGCTCAAGATTGATGCACGCACCGCTGTCGTTACCTTGACCCATGATCCCAAGCTGGACGACCCCGCAATCGTGACGGCGCTTGAGTCAGAAGCGTTCTATCTGGGCAGTCTGGGGTCAACCCGCACCCACGCCAAACGGGTGGAGCGGCTCAGGGAAGTCGGGTTCACCGATGAGGAGATCGGGCGCATCCACGCGCCAGTCGGCCTTGATCTCGGAGGGCGTCAGCCTGCTGAAATCGCGCTGAGCATTATGGCGCAAGTAACCCAGACCCTGCGCAAGAAAGCCTGAACTGTGCCGCCGCGGCGGGCATGTCGCTGATCGAATGCGGGCGACCGCGCCAGCGTGCATTTTGCTGTGACTGGCGCATCTACGCAAAAGACCCCCGGCTGTCGCGGGGGCCTTTTCAATTCTTCCGATGCGCGTGCCTTACTTCGGCATGGGCCCAATCAGCATAACCATTTGGCGACCTTCCATTTTGGGGAAGTTTTCAACCTTGCCGGCATCCTTGGTGTCCTCGGCCACACGTTCAAGCAATTCACGGCCCAGCTGCTGGTGGGCCATTTCGCGGCCACGGAAACGCAGGGTGATCTTCACCTTGTCGCCGTTTTCCAGAAACTTGAACACGTTGCGCATTTTCACATCATAGTCGTGATTGTCCGTATTGGGGCGGAACTTCACTTCCTTGATCTCGATGATCTTTTGCTTCTTGCGCGCCTCAGCTTCTTTTTTCTGAGTTTCGTATTTGAACTTGCCATAGTCCATGATCTTGCAGACAGGCGGGTTGGCGTTTGGTGAAATTTCCACCAGATCGAGTCCGGCATCATCTGCCATGATCATCGCGCGTTCCGGTGTTACAACACCGACGTTTTCGCCATCTGCGCCAATCAGGCGGATTTCTGAGCCCCTGATGCGGTCGTTTACACGGGGTCCAGTGTCACGTTGGGGTGGCGCGTTGTGAGGTCTGCGTCCTATGGTCTTTATCCTTTGATTGTTTCAACTCGGTCGGGGCCAAAGTAAACACCCCGATAGGCAGCTTCAACCCGCAAAAGATGCGGTCATCAGCCGATTTTTCCCCCGCGATTGTGCTTCCCCTTTTGCAAGGCATCTGACATATCCCGCTTAAGGTCCGATGGGCCCCAAATATCCACATGTGGAAAGGAGACGACTTATGCGTGCAATCCTCATTCTCGTTGTCGTGGCGATCGTTGGCTTCTTTGGCTACCAATATGCCGCAGAAGGGCGCAATCCGGGCGAAGCGATCGGCCTTCTGACCGGCGCGACACAAGAAGCAGAGCGCGCTGCCGCCGCCGCAGAAACCGCCGCTGCCGCAGAGGCTGCCGCCGCTGCAGAAGCTGCTGCCGCAGAGGCCGCTGCCGAGGCAGAAGCGCAGGCCGCCGCAGAAGCCGCAGAAGCTGCCGCTACCGAGGCTGCTGCCGCTGCTGAAGCTGCCGCTGCGGAAGCCGTTGCCGCCGCCGAGGCCGCAGCTGCGGAAGCACTCGATCAAGCGGCTGAAGCCGCTGAAGAAGCAGTAGAAGGTGCCATCGACGATGTGACAGAGTCAGTCGAAGGTGCGATCGGCGACGCGCTGAACAGGCTGAACGGAACAACAGACTAGACCAGCAGGCAAACCCCGTGCGGGTTTGACACATACGGCCGCGTCAGAAATGGCGCGGCCGATTTCGTTTGTCGCTTAGTCGAGGAACGCCTTTTCAACCACATAGTGCTGGGGATTCGAATTGGCCCCTTCGACCAGCCCGAAGGCCTCCAGCATTTCCTTGAGTTCGAGGTTGAAGGCAAGGTTGCCACAAATCATCGCCCGGTCGAATTCGGGGGTGAGGGGCGGCACACCAAGATCTGAAAATGCCTCGCCCGAGCGCATCAGATCGGTGATCCGCCCCATCTTTGGGCTCTCTTCACGGGTCGTGGTCGGATAGTATTTGATCTTTTTCCAGAACCCTTCGCCGATCACTTCGTTCAGCAAAGCATCGTCTTTCAACGCGGCAATCAGGTCGCGCCCATAGGTCAATTCGCCGACTTCACGGCAGGTGTGCGTGATGATCACTTCGTCGTAGTCTTCATAGGTCTGCGGTTCGCGCAACAAGGATGCGAAGGGGGCAAAGCCGGTCCCTGTCGCGAAAAACCACAGGCGCTTGCCGGGCAGAAGCGCATCATGCACCAGCGTGCCAACAGGTTTGGGCCGCAAAATCAGCTCATCGCCGGGCTGAATATGCTGCAGCTTCGATGTCAGTGGCCCGTCCTGCACCTTGATCGAATAAAACTCCAGTTCCTCATCCCAGGAAGGGGAGGCGATGGAATAGGCGCGCAACAGCGGCTTCTGCCTGCCGGTTTTCGGGTCCGGATCGCCCATAAGACCTATCATCACGAATTCACCCGAGCGGAACCGCAAAGAGGCAGGCCGCGTCACCCGGAAGGAAAACAGCCTTTCGGTGTAGTGCTTTACGTCTGTCACCGTTTGCGCGTCGGGCAAGGTCGGGACGGCTTTGGCAGTGTCTAGGGTCACGGGTGTCTGCTCGGTCATGTCAATTTTCTCAGCCCTGATGGGGCTGGCCTTCGGTTTAGTCGTTGATCTGGATCAGGGAAAGGGGTGGCAGGTCTATTTCTGGCCGCGCATACGGGCCTGATAGTCATGATGCTGCCAATCGGCACGGTATTGCCACTGGGCTTCGGGCTGTCGGGCGGCAAGGGCATCATCAATCTCAACCTCGTCAAATCCCGACCGCCGCGCCATCGCGTATTGATCTGCCAGAATATGCCCTTTGGCCCGCAAACGCCCGCCATAGCCTGCACGGCGCAACATGGCCGCCAGAGTAAATCCGCGTCCATCTGCCGAAGAAGGAAAGTCAATGCGGATCATCGCGGCATTCACAAGCCCGGCAAGCGCCTCTGGTGCGGTGTCGGAGGGCACATCTATGCCATAGTCGCAATCATTCGCGGCGACATCGCCCAGCCCCAGAAAGCCGCAAGAAAAATCATCCGGGGCAAAGCCGGCGTCGGTCACAATAACGCTCATTGTCTGGTCCTCTGGAGCCTGCGCTCCATCTTCATCTTGGTCAAAAAACTCATTCTGCCGGCACCGCAACCGCAGTGGTTGGCCGGTCATCGAAATGAATCCCGCATTCGGTTTTTGTCGTTCCACGCCAACGGCCTGAACGCTGATCTTCATGGTCACTTACGCGCGTTGTGCAAGGCATGCACCCAACCGAAGGGTAGCCCTTTGCCACCAGCGGGTGGCGTGGCAGATTGTGCCTGGCAATATAGGCCTGCAAATCCTGAGCTGACCATTTGGTCAAAGGGTTGATCTTGATCTTGCGACCCTCTTTTTCAAACAGCGGCAGGTCAGCGCGTTTGCCACCCTGAAATTGCTTGCGTCCGGTAATCCACCCGTCGAAATCGGCAAGCGCCTTGGCCAGCGGGCGGGTCTTGCGCAGATCGCAGCAAGCGTCCGTGTCGGCCTGATGCAGAAGCCCATCCACATCTTCGGTCAACACGGCGTTCCGGTCCGGTGTGATGACACGTACATCGCTCAGGCCAAGGGATGCGGCAACTTCGCGCTGGTAGCTTAGCGTTTCAGGAAACAGCATTTCGGTATCCAGAAAGATCACAGGTGTGGCTGTGTCAATTTCTGACACCATGTGCAGCAGGACGACACTTTCTGCGCCAAACGACGATACCAAAGCGACATTCCCCATCTGAACGTCACTCAGGGCGTGCCGCAGCACGGTTTGGGCGTCCGATTTGCGGTGCAGGATATTGCGGCGCTCGGCCAGTTCCTTAAGCGGCATTTGCTTTGTCCTCGCTTGGATACAGGATGGCTTTGAAGGGCTTGCGGCCCAGGCGGCGATAGGTTTGCAGGAAAGTCTCGTCCGCGTCGGCGCGCAGGTCGAGATAGCCGGTCACCAGACGCTCAATCGCAGGCACGATTTCCTCAGCGCTGAAGCCGGGGCCTGCGCGTTCGCCTATCGTTGTCGTCTCGGTGCCGTCGCCGCCCAGCGTGATCTGGTAGTTTTCCACACCCGCCCGGTCGAGGCCGAGGATGCCGATATGCCCGACATGGTGGTGCCCGCAGGCGTTGATGCAGCCCGAGATTTTGATCTTGAGCGGGCCAATCTCATGCTCGATCTTCAATTCATCAAACCGCGTCGCGATGTCCTGTGCGACCGGGATCGAACGGGCTGTGGCCAGCGCACAATAATCCATGCCGGGGCAGGCGATGATATCGGACGCAAGGCCGATGTTCGCGGTCGCCAGATCAGCCTCGCGCAGGGAAGCATAGACCCGGGCGAGGTCAGCCTTATGCACATGCGGCAGGATCACGTTCTGTTCGTGGCTGATGCGCAGTTCACCATGGCCAAACCGCTCGGCCAGATCAGCCATCACGCGCATCTGGTCCGATGTTGCGTCACCGGGTGTATTGCCGTGCTTCTTGACGCTGATGGACACGATTGCATAGCCATCTGCCTTATGCGCCGACAGGTTTGTATCCGTCCAGGAACGGAAAGCGGGGTTTGCCAGGCGCGCAGCTTCATAGCCGTCAGTCGATTTGCTGACAAAGGCGGGCGGCGCAAAGGCGGCTTCGATTTCGGTCAGCAGAGCTTGATCGTGGCCAGTGTAAGTCTGACGAACTGCCGCAAAACGGTCTTCCACCAGCGCCTTTACTTTCTCAAGCCCGTTTTCATGCACGGTGATCTTGATGCGCGCCTTATATTTGTTGTCGCGCCGGCCTAACAGGTTGTAAACGCTGACAATGGCCTCGCAATAGGGCAACAGGTCTGCCTTGGGAAGGAAGCTGCGCAGAACCTTGCCGACCATGGGCGTGCGGCCAAGACCGCCGCCAACGATCACTTCAAAACCCGGCTCTCCGGCTTCGTTGCGGACCATCCGCAGCCCGATGTCGTGGGCCTTTGTTACGGCGCGGTCATGGGCGGCGCCGGTCACGGCAATCTTGAATTTTCGTGGCAGGAACTGGAATTCAGGATGATCGGTGGACCACTGGCGCAGCAACTCTGCGATCGCGCGCGGGTCTTCGATCTCATCTGCGGCCGCGCCTGCAAAATGATCCGCCGTCACATTGCGGATCGTGTTGCCCGAGGTCTGGATGGCATGCATGCCGACATCGGCAAGCGCGTCCAGCATATCCGGAACGTCCTGCAACTTGGGCCAGTTATACTGGATGTTCTGGCGTGTGGTGAAATGGCCATAGCCCTTGTCCCACCGGTCCGCAATATAGGCCAACTGGCGCATTTGCGCAGGGTTCAGCGTGCCATAGGGCACCGCCACCCGCAGCATATAGGCATGCAGTTGCAGGTAGAGTCCGTTCATCAGGCGCAATGGCTTGAATTCATCCTCAGTCAGAGAGCCGTCAATGCGCCGCGCCACCTGCCCGCGAAACTGGGCAACGCGCGTGCGTACGAAGGCTTCGTCAAAGTCGTTGTAAGTATACATTGCAGTCTTTCCTTCGCGTCCCGGGTCAGGCCCGCGAGCCGTGATCGGCCTGTTTGCCATGGTTGTAATTCGAAGGGCCGCGGGTGCGGAACGCCTCACGAAAGTGGGTCGGTGCGGGGCCGTCTGACGTCGCTTCGGCATCAGCCAGATAGGCCCCGGCAATTTCGTCAAACCGCGCCTGAGCTTCGAGAAGTCGCAAGTCGGCGTGGGCCTCACTGGTGATCAGCTCGGCTTTGCTGATGTCGCGGGTCCATGTGTCATCCTCAGTCAGCCAGACAGCGTCGCCCTCCAGCAGCGCGTTGGCGGTGACGACCTTGGGGGTAAAAGACCGGGTCATGATGCAAACTCCCTGAGTTGGCGTGCGTTGGATTGGGCATCGCGTGGGGCGAGGCCATAGAATGTGATCGCAGGACCTTGCAGGCGGGCCTGGCTGAGTGTCGGTTCCAGCTCGGCGAGGGTCGTCGCGATGATCTGTTGATCGGCGCGGCTGACGTTTTCGATGATGGTCACTGGCGTCGCGGGGTCCGCCCCATGCATCAGCAGGCGGCCTTGAATAAAGCGCGCAGATGTCTTGCCCATATAGATCGCAGCCACCTCACCGGGTTGGGCCAGTGCGTTCCAGTCGTGGTCGGCATAGCCTTTGGTGTCATGTCCCGTAATCAGGCGCACGGCAGAGTTCCGGTTCCGCTTTGTCAGGCTTTGCCCGATGTTGGCGACAGCAGCAGAAGCAGCCGTGATGCCGGGGATGATGGAGTAGGGGATATCATGGGCTTCAATCGCTTCGATCTCTTCGTCGAGGCGGCCAAAGACCGTTGGGTCACCCGCCTTCAGGCGCACGACATGGTGCCCGTCCAGCGCATGCCGGACGATCAGCGCGTCAATGTCAGACTGACGCATGGATTTGCCGAACCCCTTTTTGCCCGCATCAATGATGATCGCTTCGCGGCGGGCAAGCTCAAGGATCGCGCCGGTCACCAAACGGTCGTGAATGACCACATCGGCCTTGTCGAGCGCCGTGCGCGCCTTGAGCGTCAACAGTTCGGGATCGCCGGGGCCTGCGCCAACAAGATCAACCTGACCTGCGGTGGGGGCGGAAGTTATCTTAGCGTCCAGCAGGGCTTCCAGTGCAGGCAACACGCCCGCCTCGCCCTGTCCCGCAAACGCCCTGGGACCGGTGCCAAAATAGAATGCCGACCAGAAGTCGCGGCGCTTGGCGCCCATGGGCAGGACCTCGACCGCGTGGCGGAAGGTCTTGCCGATGCGGGCCAGAAGCCCCAGCGATGTAGGCAGGCGTTCTTCCAGATCAGCCTTGATGGCTCTCGCAAGGACCGGCGCGGCACCTTCGGTGCCAATCGCGACGGTCACAGGGTCGCGGTCCACGATGGCAGGTGTGATGAACTGGCTGTCAGCCAGGTTATCGACGATATTGACCAATGCGCCTTCGGCATGGGCAATGGCCGATACGCGCGCGTCTTCGGCAGCGTCCTCATTGGCCGCATAAAACAAGGCGGCACCATATGCGTCGCCCGGGACCATCGCCCGTGCGACGACCTCCAACTTGCCCTGATCGGCCCATTTGCGGATATCGCTTGCGACGTCCGAGGCGATCACGGTCAGATGCGCCTCGGTTTTCATCAGCAGACGCAGCTTGGCCATGGCGGCATCACCACCGCCCGAAAGGACAATGCGGCGGCCTTCGACGGCAAGGAAGATAGGAAAGTGCTTCATGCTGAACCTCTGATTTCTGGGGTTCAATATAGAACAATGTTCTGATATTTGCCTCCCCATATGGGAGGTTAAGGACATGTGTTCCAAGTTGACCCAAGTTAGGACCATCCGTCCTGTAAATTCGGAGAATTGAGAATGTCGGTGCGAATAGACGCAACAGACCGGAAGATTTTGGCAGCCCTGCAAGCGGATGCAGCGCAGTCTCTGGATGAAATCGCCAAGACCGTGGGGTCATCCAAAACCCCGGTCTGGAATCGCATTCGCAAGATGCGCGAGGCGGGAATCATCGGCCAGCAGACGGTTTTGCTGGATGCCGAGGCGCTGGGCTTTGAAGCTTGTTTTTTTGTTCTCATCCGCACATCAGAACATGGTGCGGACTGGCAGGGGCGGTTCCTGAAGGCGTTGAAATCACGGCCCGAAGTTCAGGAGGCGCATCGGCTGGCTGGTGACATTGATTACATTCTGAAAGTGCGGGTGCAGAATGCGCGGGCCTACGACACATTCTATCAGGCACTGATTTCAGATGTGAAAGTGCATACTGTGACCGCTCTCTTGTCGATGGAAGAGATCAAATCGACGGTGGCATTGCCGCTTTAGTCGCCCTTGCTGACCATCAACCGTTCGAGCCCGTGAAAGTGGTAGACATCGCCGTATTGGGGTGTTTCGGCCAGACGCAGGGCAGGGCATCGTTCGAACAGAACCTCAAGCGCGATTTGCAGTTCCAGCCGCGCCAGCGGCGCGCCGACGCAGAAATGGATACCGCCGCCAAAGCTGGTGTTTTGTGGGCCCTTGCGGGTTGGATCGAAAACCTGAGGGTGATCGTATGCCAGCGGATCGCGGTTCGCTGCACCTAAGAGACAGGCAATCTGATCTCCTCTTTTGAAGCTGTGATCGCCCAGGGTGACGTCCTCATAAACCCAGCGGGTGAACATATGCAGCGGCGGATCATAGCGGATAATCTCTTCGACCGCGGGTTCATTGATCTGGGATACCCCATGTTCCAGCAGCGTCTTGGCGCCGTTTCCCAGCGTGTGAACCGTCGCCTCGTGCCCTGCGTTCAGGAGCAGGATGCAAGTGGTAATCAGCTCCTCTTCGCTCAGTTTTTGCCCATCCGCCTCTGCGGCAATCAGGGTCGAGATCAGATCATCTGTCGGCGTCTTGCGGCGCTGCTCCACGTAGCCACGCATGAAGGCGACAAAGGCATTCGTCGCGGCTATCGCATCGGCTTCGATCTCGGGCGTGCGACGGGCCTGGTACATTGCGACCATCGCATTGGACCAGCGCACCAGATCGTCGGCGCGGTCCTCTGGCACGCCCAGCAGCCGCGCGATAATCACGACAGGCACCGGCTGGGCATAAAGTGTCAGGAGGTCAAAGGGTTCGTCCGGGAATCGGTCAATCAGATCATGGCAGAGCGCGCGGATATCGGGCGCAAGGGCGGTGATCGTCCGGCTGGTGAACGCCCGCAGCACCAGTGCGCGCAAGCGGGTGTGGCGTGGTGGCTCAAGTTCCAGCATGGAATGTGCTTCGACATCATAAAACGGCTGTAGCTGCGCAGGGATGTCCGGCGCCAGTTCGGGCGGGCATTCGCGCCCCATGCGCCGGTCGCGCAGTACCGCATGAACCATTTTATGCGAAACGGCGCAGGCCATGTTGTAGTCCGACCACCAGATGAAATCCCCCGCAGCCCGCGCCGTCTCGTAAAACGGGTATGGGTTTTGCACGAAATGCGGATCGGTCGGGGATTGGCTCAGGTCTTGCATGGGCGCAGCTTTGTCGGACGTCTTTTCATAATGCAAGCGGTTGATGGGCCCCGGCGCGAATGGCAACCTGACCCGCATGGCCCTGCGCAGGGGTTACCGCCATGAACCTGCGGCGCAGGTCAGGCCCGTTCCAGAGCAGCAATGATCGGTGAAAACGCCTCAGCCGTCAGGCTTGCCCCGCCGACCAATGCGCCGTCCACATGCGGCACGGCAAAGATATCCGACGCATTGCTGCCTTTGACCGAACCACCATAGAGCAGCGAAAACTCTGCCCCGTCGCTGAACCGTTCCTGCAGCCTTGCGCGGATATGGGCGTGAACCTCGGCTATCTGTTCGGTTGTGGGGGTTTTCCCGGTGCCAATGGCCCAAACGGGCTCATAGGCGATCACGGTGTTCAGGGCATCGGCTGAGACAGGTACGGAACCGGCCAGTTGCTGGTCAATGACGTCAAGCGTGGTGCCGCTTTCGCGTTGCGCCAGCGTCTCTCCGATGCAGATCACGGCAATCAGGCCCGCGTCAAAGGCGGCCAGCGATTTCGCCGCGACCAGTGCATCGGTTTCGCCGTGGTCGGTGCGTCGCTCTGAATGGCCCACCAGCACATAGCTTGCACCGACATCGGCCAGCATCTCGGCGCTGATATCACCAGTGTGCGCGCCCATTTCGGCGGTGTGGCAATCCTGCCCGCCGATATCAAAGGGCGTGTCTTCGCAGGCGCTGACCAGCGTAAATGGCGGACAGATCAGGATCGCGATATCGGCGTCTCCGTGCTTTTCCTCCAGCTTGCGCAATTCGACAAGGGTGCTTTGCAGCCCGTTCATCTTCCAGTTTCCGGCGGCGATTTTACGGGGCATGTCAGGTCCTTAAGTGAGTGACGCCATTGTGCGCCGCGCTAATGTGCAGGCCTCTCCCGGATCGTCAAGGGCTGCGAGGGGAACAGACCAGTAGGGCATATTGTGAAATTGGGCTGCACCTTTGGCGGCAAGCTCTGAGACGAGATCATTCTTGGCCTTGAGGTATATCTGGCCTTCGCTGCTCATCATCGCGAAGACATCGCCATCCAGATACAGGCATATGCCGCCGAACATCTTGCGCGCGCTGACATTGCCAAGGTCAGAAAACAAGTCCGTCGCAAAGGCGATATCTGCCTCAGCAAGCGCCATCAGGTCGCTGAGATGTTTTCGTCGAACTTGATCGATTCGCCGCAACCGCAGGCATCGACAACATTCGGATTGCGGAACTTGAACCCGGATTCGAGCAGCGAGACCTCATAGTCAATCTCGGTCCCGAACAGGAACATTTGCGCCATGGGGGCAATCATCACCCGCGCGCCATCGCGTTCGACCACCTCATCAAGGGGATCGACCTCGTTGATATAGTCCATGGTGTATTCCATGCCGGCGCAGCCGCCCTTTTTGACGCCAATCCGCAGGCCATGATGGCCTTCCTTTGCCATCAGTTTCGCAATCTGCGCTGCCGCCTTGTCAGTAATGCTGACCGCTTGTTTGCCTGGAATGCCGAACATTTGGGTGCTCCTTTGCATCCTTATGTAGGGCAGGAAGTGGCTGCGCTCAAGATGGGGTCGGATCCATGCCGTAGTACGTGACGAGCGACAGCGTAGCAAAGCTGACGAGCAAGGCCCAGCCAAACGAGGCCAAAGTGCCGATAATCACGTATTCGCTGGCCTTCGGGTCCTTGTCGAAGCGCAAAATGGATTTGGCAGCGATGAGAAAGCCGACCCCGGCAGGATAGCCCGCCAGAACCAGAAGAAAAATCAGGGATCGCTCAAGCAGGCCGATCATCTTGCCCGCCGCAGGCAGGCTTCCGGGCAGTTGGACGGAAAAATCCTTCATCAACAGGCCGATGGCTGGCCCTCCCGCCGGAACGCAGAGGATCAGACCGGCGGTGATCGTCAGCACATACTGGGCAAGTGGCGTGGCATCCGGCCATAGCGCGCCGAGTGCAGGCCAGAACCAGAGGACACCGGCGATGGTGGTAAAATGGGCCAACTGATCGCCAAGATAGGCCCACAGGGTATCCGGGGCGAGATGGACCTTGATGAGATCGATGCCCAGGTGCAGGGCCGCAAGTGTGACGGCTGGCCAGAACTCTCCGCGCAGGGCGATCAGGGTCAATAAAAAGACCACGGCAATATGGGCGGCCATCGCCAGCGGTTTTTTCTTGTTGGCGATGACCCAACTGTTTTGCAGCGGGTAATCGGCCAGCAGATGTGCGACCAGAAGGGCAAGGGCGGTGGTCAGCATGGTGTGGCGTGTCTATGCATCGGGAAAGGCCTGGGCGGTGACTGCAAAGTCTTGGGTGCGCAGAGCGTAAAGCGCATTGTCGAAATAGGACAGGCCTGCCCCTGAAAGGCGGCTTTGGACCGCTTGCCGGGTCACGCCCAATTCCTGGGCGATGTCTTCGTGACGCTCCAGCCGACCTTCAAAATGCAGGGCTGCGGCTTGGGCCTGCGTCGCGGTCCAGCCTGTGGCGATGCCTTCGGCCAGATCAACGATCGCCACCTGCGCCACGCCGATCCCTTCCCCGGCCAGGGCGAACATGCGGTTGCGCCCCATCCCGCCAAGAAGATCGCCCGACGTGAAAAACGCAGGCCCTGTGGCATCCGAAAGATCACGGCTGCCCAGGGTCTCGACCCGACCGACACCAATGGAGATACGTGTCGCGATCTCTGACCGCTCCGCTTTCAGTCGGGCCATGAAATACAAGGCCGCATCCAGCAAAAGCCCCGGCGTGGTCAGCACAATCTGCCAGCCGTCGCCGCGGTAGCGCGTAAAGCGCAGATCAAGGTCCCAGGCGGTGCCGAACCTCGTTGCGGCGTCGCGCAAGTGATCGAAGGTCTGAGCAACTGCCGCTGTGCCTGCTCGGCGAGAGTTGATCAGGTCGCCGGTGAGGACAGCGCATGAGTTTGGGTTTGCCATAGGCAAGTCTTATCACTTGCACAGGTTTATAGCAATGAGTTTTATTTGCTTTCACCTAAAGCAAAGGTTTATTGCAGTAGGCTACATGAACCCCAACTCAAGCCGCGCTTCGTCGGACATCATATCCATGCCCCACTGGGGCTCGAATGTCATTTCCACATCGACTTGCTTGACGCCGGGGAGTGGTTCAATCGCATCAGCGACCCAACCGGGCATTTCGCCTGCCACCGGACATCCAGGGGCGGTCAGGGTCATGGTGACGTGGACGGCGTTATCGTCTTTGATATCAATGGTGTAGATCAAGCCCAGGTCGTAGATATTCACGGGGATTTCAGGGTCGTAGACGGACTGACATGCGCGCACGATATCCTCGTACAAAGGGTGATCGGTCGTGGAAGGCGCAATCATCGGGGCGCCTTCAAGTTGCGCATTCTGGTCGGTCATGGTCAGACAGCCTCTTATTCCTGAGCAAACATATAGGGTTTGGGCAAGAGGCCGTAAAGGGGGAGAGGGCCTGCTCCGGGTTTGCCTATGCTCGATTTTTCAATGGCGCTGCAATTCCAGCCAGATCCGCGCATTGCCCCCCTTCACAATCCTGCGCATTTGCCCCATCACACCCCCATGACCCAACGCTTTTCATTCGCTCTCAACGCCACTGATGGCAAGGCCCGCACCGGTGTCATCACGACCCCACGCGGTGATATTCGTACCCCGGCCTTCATGCCTGTGGGCACTGCTGCCACGGTAAAGGCCATGATGCCGGAAAGTGTTGCGGCGACTGGCGCAGACATCTTGTTGGGCAACACCTATCATCTGATGCTCCGCCCCACGGCGGAGCGGATTGACCGGTTGGGCGGGCTGCACAGGTTCATGAATTGGAACAAGCCCATTCTGACTGACAGTGGCGGCTTTCAGGTGATGAGCCTGGCTGAGCTGCGCAAACTGACCGAAGAAGGGGTGACCTTCAAAAGCCATATTGATGGGTCCCGGCATACGCTGACCCCAGAGCGGTCGATGGAAATTCAGAAGCTTTTGGGTTCTGATATCGTGATGTGTTTCGATGAATGCCCCGCGCTGCCTGCGGACCGGGCGCGCATTGCGCAGAGCATGGAATTGTCGATGCGCTGGGCGCAACGGTCACGCGACGCCTTCGGGGACCGGCCGGGCCACGCTCTTTTTGGGATACAGCAAGGCGGGCTGGAAGAGGATCTGCGCGCAGAAAGTGCCGAGGCGCTGCGGTCGGTGGAGTTTGACGGCTATGCCGTTGGTGGCCTGGCTGTGGGTGAGGGGCAGGCTGCAATGTTCGGCGTGCTGGATTTTGCGCCCGATCAACTGCCTGTGGACAAACCGAGGTATCTGATGGGCGTGGGCAAGCCCGATGATATTGTGGGGGCTGTGAAACGCGGGATTGACATGATGGACTGTGTGTTGCCCAGCCGCTCTGGCCGGACCGGGCAGGTGTTCACGCGACGCGGCGTGGTCAATATCAAGAACGCGCGCCATGCCGATGACCCGCGGCCTCTGGACGCCGATTGTCGCTGCCCGGCCTGTTCCAATTATTCACGTGCCTATCTGCACCATGTGTTTCGCGCGCAAGAGATGATCTCGGGTATGCTGCTGACGTGGCATAACCTGCATTACTATCAGGAACTGATGCAGGGGATGCGCGATGCGATTGCCGACGGGCGCTTTGCGGCGTGGGAAGCGGATTTCCACGCGCAACGCAGTCTGGGCGATCTGGAACCGGTGTCCTGACCCTGCTGCGGTCAGTCCCTGTCGTCGGGCAGGATTGCCTTCGGCGAAAGTTTGACTGGACGAAGAAAGCCGGGGGCAAGGGGTTCATGGGTGAGTGTCACGAGGACAGGATTTCGGCGCCTTTTTGGGCATTCGTGACTTGCGAACCTTCTGTGTCGCAGGCAGTCTGCGCCAACTGGATGGATATGTTGGTTGAAACCCGTTTCACCTTACCCCACATATTGATCCCAAGAGGAGACGCCTGATGTTGCCGCCAAGCGGGACCGGTGCGTCTTGCCAAACAAGGAAGAAAGCATGCAAGAACCGTTGAGTTCATCCTATCCCGTCCTGCCGCTGCGCGACATTGTGGTGTTCCCGCATATGATCGTGCCGTTGTTTGTAGGCCGGGACAAGTCTGTCCGCGCGCTGGAAGAAGTGATGCAGGACGACAAACAGATTCTGCTGTCCAGTCAGGTTGATCCCGGTGAGGACGACCCTCAGGAGGATGGGATCTATCGCACCGGCGTGCTGGCCAATGTGCTGCAACTGCTGAAATTGCCCGACGGGACTGTGAAAGTGCTGGTCGAAGGTCGCGGGCGTGTGACAATCACTGATTTTGTGGCCAATGACAGCTTTTTTGAAGCGTCATGTGCGTATTTGTCAGAAACCGAAGGCGACCCTGCCGAAGTTGAGGCGCTGGTGCGCAATGTCTCGGCTGAGTTTGAACGCTATGCCAAGGTCAAGAAGAACATCCCCGAAGAGGCAATGGCCGCTGTTGGTGATGCGACTGAGCCTGCGAAACTGGCTGATCTGGTGGCCGGGCATCTGGGCATTGAAGTGGATCAGAAACAGGGTCTTTTGGAAACGCTGTCGGTGTCCGAGCGTCTGGAAAAGGTCTTTGGCCTGATGCAGGGCGAAATGTCCGTGTTGCAGGTCGAAAAGAAGATCAAGACCCGCGTCAAATCGCAGATGGAGCGGACCCAGCGCGAATATTATCTGAATGAGCAGATGAAGGCCATTCAGAAGGAACTTGGTGATGGCGAAGAAGGCCAGAACGAGGTGGATGAGCTTGAGGCGAAAATCGCTGAGACCAAGCTGTCCAAAGAGGCCCGCGAAAAGGTGGATGCAGAGCTGAAAAAGCTCAAGAACATGTCGCCGATGTCAGCGGAAGCCACCGTCGTGCGCAATTATCTGGATTGGATTTTGGGCGTCCCCTGGGGCACCAAATCACGCACCAAGAAAGACCTCTACAAGGCCCAGGAGATATTGGACAACGACCATTATGGCCTTGAAAAGGTCAAGGAGCGGATAGTCGAATATCTGGCAGTGCAGCAGCGCTCAAAGAAACTCAAAGGCCCGATTATGTGCCTGGTCGGCCCGCCCGGTGTGGGTAAGACCTCGCTTGGGAAATCCGTCGCCAAGGCCACGGGGCGCGAGTTTATTCGCATCTCGCTGGGCGGGGTTCGCGACGAAAGCGAAATTCGAGGCCACCGCCGGACCTACATCGGCTCAATGCCCGGCAAGATTATCCAGGCGCTGAAAAAGGCGAAAACCACGAACCCGCTGATCCTGCTCGATGAGATCGACAAGATGGGGCAGGATTTTCGGGGTGACCCCGCCTCTGCGATGCTGGAAGTGCTGGACCCAGAGCAGAACAACACCTTTATCGATCACTATCTGGAAGTCGAATATGATCTTTCCAACGTGATGTTCCTGACGACCGCGAACTCCTACAACATGCCGGGGCCCTTGCTGGACCGGATGGAGATCATCCCGCTGGCCGGCTATACCGAGGACGAAAAGCGCGAGATCGCGCGCCAGCACCTGCTGCCGAAGGTGATGAAGAACCACGGTCTGAAAGAGAAGGAATTTTCCGTCTCTGACGATGCGCTGACAGCCATGGTGCGGGTCTATACCCGTGAAGCGGGGGTGCGGAATATGGAACGCGAACTGGCCAAGATCGCCCGCAAGGCCGTCACGATGATCGTGAAGAAAGAGGCTGAGGTGATCGAAGTCACGGCAGGGAACCTGCATGATTTCCTTGGTGTGGAAAAGTTCCGCTTTGGTCTCGCCGAGGACGAGGATCAGGTGGGGGTCGTCACAGGTCTGGCCTGGACCTCTGTTGGTGGCGAGTTGCTGAATATCGAAGCGCTGCGTCTGCCGGGCAAGGGCCGCATGAAGACCACGGGTAAGCTGGGCGATGTGATGAAGGAATCCATCGATGCGGCTTCGTCCTATGTGCGCTCTATCGCGCCTGAAATTGGTGTGAAGCCACCGAAGTTCGACAGTATCGACATTCACGTCCACGTTCCCGACGGGGCAACGCCGAAGGATGGCCCAAGCGCGGGCCTTGCGATGGTAACCTCGATCGTATCGGTCCTGACAGGTATTCCGGTGCGCAAGGATATTGCCATGACAGGTGAAGTGTCCTTGCGCGGGAATGCGATGCCGATTGGTGGATTGAAGGAAAAACTGCTGGCCGCTCTGCGCGGGGGCATCACGACGGTGCTGATCCCGCAAGACAACGCCAAGGACCTGCCTGAAATTCCTGACAACGTGAAAGAGGGGCTGACGATTATCCCCGTGGGTCACGTCTCTGAGGTTCTGGACCATGCGCTGGTCAGCAAACCGGAAGCGATTGAGTGGGACGAAGCGGCAGAGGAAGCGGCTGCGGCGGCCCTGAAGGCGCAAAACGAAGGGCAGGGTGCGCGCACGCACTGAGACCTGGAAAAAGAGCCGATAAAGGCGCCCCCGCCACGCCGGGGCGCCTTTTCATTTGCGCTATCCGCTTGACCTTACCTGCCACACGCGCGGTAATGGCCCGAACCGAATGCCCGAACCGAATGCCCGAACCGAATGAAGGATCATACTGATGGCCAGACAGCCGGAAGAAACGGACACTGCGTTGCTGAAAAAACCACAGTTGCTCGATGAGGTGGTGTTGCGCACCAGCCTCAAGAAACGCGACGTCAAACCCGCCGTTGAGGCCGCCTTTGCCGTGTTGGGCGATGCGTTGCGCGATGGGGCAGAGGTGAATGTGCCGCCGCTGGGCAAACTGCGCGTCGTGAAGTCCAAGGCGTTGGAAAATGGTGCGGCTGTGATGACATTGAAGCTGCGAACCCCGAAACATGCCGCCAGGGCGTTGCGCACTGATGATGAGGCCTGACCGCCAGTCGCGCCGCGCTATGACGATCTGAGACAACCCAATGCCCCATCCCGAACTTTATATCCTGCGCCACGGTGAAACGATGTGGAATGCAGAGAACCGCATGCAGGGTGAGCTGAATTCGCCGCTGACCGAAAAGGGAAGGCGTGATGCTGCCCGGCAAGGGGCAATCCTCGCAGCGCTTGATCTGGCGGGATTTACCTTTCTGAGCAGCCCGCAGGGACGTGCCTTCCAAACGGCGGGCATTGCATTGGCGGGGGTTGCGGACCGTATCCACACTGATGAACGCCTGCGCGAAATCGGGGTGGGCGATTGGTCTGGTCGCCTGCGCGATGAATTGCCCCGACCCAAGGGCAAAGACCCGTTTCTGGCGCAATACGAGATCGCCCCGAACGGAGAAGGCTTTGCCCGCCTCAAGCTGCGGTGCCGGGCGTTTCTGGCTGATTTGTCAGGCCCGGCGGTGCTGGTCACGCATGGCATCACCAGCAGCATGATCCGCGGGCTGGTGGTTGGCGAAAAGGCCCACGCAATACAGACCAGCCACGGTGGGCAAGGCCGCATTTTCCATCTGAAAAATGGTGATCAATTCCTGTTGGAATGAGGCTTGCACTACATGCGCGGCTGGTCTAAATGGGGCCGCAGCGGGTGATTAGCTCAGTTGGTAGAGCGCTTCCTTTACACGGAAGATGTCGGGAGTTCGAGCCTCTCATCACCCACCATCTTTCTGCACAGTCTCTTTGATATTTTTGCGACATGCCCCCTTGGCGACAGGCATCTTGAATTGGCCTGTCCGCCGCACCTCTGACCACGGGTGGTATCGCCCGCCGTGCGTCGTCCCGTCCTGTTGACCGGTGAAAATTGCGCCATTACACCGTTTGGATATGCTTTGGCTCTCTGCCCATTTGACGGCGATCCCGCGCGAAAAGAGGTGACTGTGTTTCACAATTCCCCGTACCTGTCCGGCCATATCTTCAAATTGATGCTGGGCGTGCTGATCCTTCTCGCGCTCGCCCCGACACCGGCGAGGGCGCATGAATTTGTCGTCTCGTTGCGGGCCGTCGGTGCTGACCGCGATCAGATACTGGCTGATGCTCTGAGGGGATTCCTGCTGGCGACGACAGAGCGGGACGCGCATACCAACGAGCAATCCAACGGCCACCTCGGCGGTCTTGATGTCTATATCATCCCACAGCCCGAAAGCATGGCCAGCCAATTTCCCGAACTCAAATCGGCACCGACCGGTCAGCCAGATATCATCGCGATCATCGGGGGGCCGCAGGATGTGTCAGCAGAGGTTGAGGGGATCAGCAGTGACGCCGCGGTCTTGCGGCCGGGATTATTGCTTGATGACAACAGATGGGCGGGGGATGAAGGTCAGACTCCCACGAATTTCGCGGCCCGTTATGTCGCCACATACGGGCAACCGGCCAGCCAATGGGCGGCGCGCGGCTATAACGCAGCCCGCCGCATCGATGCGGCCGTGCGACCCTTGGGCGGGGTAGACGACCCGTCCGAGCTGGAGAGCGCATTTGCCGACAGTGCCGGGGGCATCCGCTGGTAGGCAATTGGTCCTGATGTGCGTTGCCGCTACGTGCAGTGGGCGCGAGATCGATAGCCCCGTTTGATGCCGGGTGAGTTTGGACACCCCTTTTGATCCGATGGTGTCGCGGGGGGCGCTCAATCCAGACCACGCGCGTTCTGGCCTGTTCGCAGAACCCCTCTATTGTGCGCTGGCGAACGAAAGGTTTTCGTGGGTGGGCCTATCATTTGATGCCGCACTGAATATCTTTGACGAAACCAACCGATAGGAGAGATTGAATGAGCTGGAATCCTGCCCTTGATCCCGATTGCCCAACCGGTGACGCCGTTGATGCCATCGAAACCGTGATCGTTCCGCGCGCCCGTGATCTGGGTGGCTTTGAGGTCCGCCGCGCTTTGCCAGCGCCCCGCCGCCAGATGGTTGGGCCGTTCATTTTCTTTGACCAGATGGGTCCGGCTGAATTTGTGACGGGAAAGGGCATTGATGTCCGCCCACATCCGCATATTGGTCTGGCGACAGTGACCTACCTGCATCGGGGGGCCGTTCATCACCGCGACAGCCTTGGCACCGATCAATGGATTGAGCCGGGGGCGATGAACCTGATGATCTCGGGCCATGGCATTACCCATTCAGAACGCATGGATGGCGAAGCGTTGAAAAAGCCACAGAGCCTGTTTGGGATTCAGTCCTGGATAGCGCTGCCCAAAGGGGCCGAGGATGGTGAGGCTGCATTCATTCACGCGCCCAAGGCTGATCTGCCGGTGATGGATGGCGAAGGCAAGCAGGTCCGCCTCATTCTGGGCGAGGCTTATGGCGTGCGTGCGCCGGTCGAAACACCTTCTGAGATGTTCTACCTGGATGCGGTGCTGGAACCGGGGGCAGGGTTGCCGTTGCCCGATAACCATGAGGACCGTGGCGCCTATGTCCTTGAAGGAGAAGTGGAAATCGCGGGACAGGTCTTTGATCAGGGCAAAATGATGGTGTTTCGCCCCGGTGATCGCGTCAGCATGAAGGCAGGCTCGCGGGGCGCGCGGGTGATGCTTCTGGGTGGCGCGACCATGGAAGGCGCGCGCCATATCTGGTGGAATTTCGTGGCCTCCAGCAAAGAAAGGATCGAGGAGGCAAAAGAGGCCTGGCGGGCCGGCGACTGGCAAAATGGACGCTTTCAATTGCCGCCCGGCGATGACGCGGAGTTTATTCCGCTGCCTGACCGTTAAGGGCGCTTGACGAGGCGCGCGGCGGCACTTAGAAGCAGCCCACGTTCGGGCCTTGTCCGGACAAGCAGATGCGCGGTTGTAGCTCAGCTGGTTAGAGTACCGGCCTGTCACGCCGGGGGTCGCGGGTTCGAGCCCCGTCAACCGCGCCACTGTCTTCTTTTCAAAGCCGGTCGACCTGGAATGCTCGGTGGTGTTGCGCCCGACAGTGTCGGCGCATAAAAAAATGCGCGCGGCTGCTCTTTCTGCGTTGACGCCCCGCGCATCCACGATTATCCCGCCCGCTATGCGCGGTTGTAGCTCAGCTGGTTAGAGTACCGGCCTGTCACGCCGGGGGTCGCGGGTTCGAGCCCCGTCAACCGCGCCACTTCTTCCAGCCAATCTGATATTCTTGCCGATTGTTTGCGCTCTCTGCGGTTTCTCCGTATGCCTGCCGGACCCACGCAAGCAGGACCTCGACAAATGCACATTGAACCCTTTGGCGTCGAACTTTGGATGAACGAATGGGAGACCCGGTGCGAATGGAACCTTGCCGAGACTTGCGTTGAGAGCCTGACTGTCGATCAGCTCCTGCAACTTTCCGGCAAGAACGACAGCGATCTGGCCGACCTTTTGCCGATGAAACTGACCTACGGTGCGATTGAAGGGTCGGATCGGCTGCGCCAAGCCATTGCAGGGCTTTATGAGGGGGCGGCTGCGTCAAATATCATTGTCACCCATGGGACAATTGGCGCGAACATGCTGGTGCATAGGACCTTGCTTGGTCGCGCGGATCATATGATTGCGGTGGTGCCGACCTACCAGCAACACTATTCGATCCCAGCAAGCATCGGGGCTGATGTGCAGCATCTACAGTTGTCCGAAGCAGACGACTGGCTGCCCGATCCTGATGCATTGCGTGCCATGGTCACGCCGCAGACCAAGCTGATCGCGCTGACCAACCCCAACAACCCGACAGGTGCGCTGATTGACCGCGCGCTGATGGCGCAGATCGTAGCGATTGCCCGCGAGGTGGATGCGTGGGTCTTGTGTGACGAGGTATATCGCGGAACCGATCAGCAGGGCGATGGGCTGACCGCTTCTGTCGCGGATCTCTATGAAAAAGGGATCAGCACGGCGAGCATGTCCAAGGCGTTCTCATTGGCGGGGCTGCGATTGGGCTGGGTCGTCGGGCCTGAAGCGCTGATCGAGGACATCATGAAACATCGGGATTACGATACGATCTCGGTCGGGATGATTGACGATCATTTCGCGGCCCTGGCACTTGAGCATAAATCCCGGCTGCTTGCGCGTGCCCATCAGATAACCCGGGGCAATCTGGCGATCCTGTCAGACTGGGTCGAGACGACACCGGGTATCACTTGGGTGAAGCCCCGTTCAGGGACCACTGCGTTGCTGAAATACGATCTGGACAGGCCCTCGCGCGCGTTCTGTGTCGATTTGCTGCAAGAAACCGGCGTTCTTCTCACACCTGGGTCTGCCTTGCACATGGAAGGGTATCTGCGGATCGGATACGCGAACAATCCGGCCATCCTCAAAGAAGGATTGGCACGGTTGTCGGCGTTCCTGACCAGGCAGGACCGTTTTGCGGGCTAGGTTGTCATCGCATCCAATATCCGCGCCCAGCTTCTGATCCCCTTGTGAAACGACGACAGGTCGTATTTTTCATTCGGCGAATGGATCGCGTCATCGTCCTTGCCAAAGCCGATCAGCATCGCGTCCATGTCAAGGATATCCTTGAAATGCCCCGCAATCGGGATCGACCCGCCGCAGCCGACATAGGCCGCCGCATTTGGCCATTCATCTGATAGCGCTTTGCGCGCCTGGTCAAAGGCGGGGTGGGTTGTGGTCATCTGGCCAGCCGCGCTGGCGCCATGATCGCTAAAGCTGACGCTGCAATCGGCAGGCAGCATATCCTGCACCATCTTGCGAAAGTTTTCGCGAATTTTCAGCGGGTCTTGCGTGCCGACCAACCGAAAGCTGATCTTGGCGCTAGCCTGCGACGGCAGCACGGTTTTGAACCCGTCACCGGTATAGCCCGACCACATGCCGTTGACTTCGCAGGTCGGGCGCGACCAGATCATCTCCAGCGGGCGGCGGCCCTTTTCGCCAGCAGGCTCGGACAGTCCGACTTCGCCCAGGAATTCCTTGTGGTCGAATTTCAGGTCATCCCATGCGGCAGCAAGGTCGTTGGAAAGCTCCGGTACGCCCTGATAGAAATCAGGGACCGTGACCCGCCCGTCATCGTCGTGCAGGGCGGCGATAATGCCCGCCAGAACCCGTGCAGGGTTCATCGCCAGACCGCCGTACATGCCTGAATGCAGGTCCTTGTCGGGGCCGGTGATGGTCAGCTCCTCGCCCAGGAGCCCGCGCAGTTGCGTGATGATCGCTGGTGTGCTGTCGCCATATAGGCCGGTGTCGCAGATCAGCGCGATGTCGGCTGTCAGTTCATCGCGGTTCTCTTCCATGAAGGGGGTGAGCGACGGAGAGCCGGATTCCTCTTCCCCCTCAAAAAAGATCGTGATGTTGGCGGGCAGGGTGCCATGTTCGGCTTTCCATGCGCGGCAGGCTTCCACAAAGGTCATCAATTGCCCCTTGTCGTCGGATGATCCGCGCCCCCGGATCACCTTGCCTTTGGCGGTGTCTTCGATTTGGGGGTCAAAGGGGTCACGATTCCAAAGCTCAATCGGATCAATGGGTTGCACGTCGTAGTGGCCGTAAAACAGGATGTGCGGGCCTTCGCCGCCGCTGTGTGCCACGACCATCGGATGCCCCGGAGTGGGTCGCTTGGAAGCCTCAAACCCGATGGATCGCAGATCGGCCACCAGCCAGTCCGCTGCCGTTTGGCAGTCCCCCTTATGGGCCGGGTCGGTCGAAATTGAGGGGATACGCAACAATTCCATCAGGCGTTCAGTTGCTTGCGGAAGCGCGGCGTCAATGCGGGTGAGAACGGGAGCGAGGGTCATGTATGCGGCCTATCATTGGGGATTTGCCGCAGGGTTGTCCGCTTTGCCCGAGAGGTCAAGTTTTCCGCGCGTGGTTTGCCGGGTCTTGATGCAAATCAATGACGTTTCGCTGAAGACACCTCATTGATGGGAACAAGGGGGGCGACACTTTGTTGCGTCTTGTCCGAGGACGTTGCACCCTATATGAGACCTAGAACGATTCAAAGGCCGCGAAGCCGCGTGGTTTTTGCACCGAGAAATGAGGACGAACGACGTGGACTATAACGCCCGGTTGGACACTGCGATTGAACGTTTGCATCAGGAAGGCCGTTATCGGACTTTCATCGACATCGAACGCAAGCGCGGTCAGTTCCCACATGCAACATGGCGCAAGCCAGACGGGTCAGAGGCCCCCGTCACCGTATGGTGCGGCAATGATTATCTGGGCATGGGCCAGCATCCTGTCGTTTTGGCCGCCATGCACGAAGCAATCGAGGCGACCGGTGCCGGCTCTGGCGGGACCCGCAATATTTCTGGCACGACCATCTATCACAAGGCTCTGGAGGCAGAACTTGCTGATCTGCACCGCAAGGAAGCGGCGCTTTTGTTTACCTCTGCCTATATTGCCAATGATGCGACGCTCAGCACATTGCCAAAGCTGTTTCCGGGGCTGATCATATATTCTGACGCTCTCAACCACGCCTCCATGATCGAGGGGGTACGGCGCAATGGCGGGGCCAAACGCATTTTCCGTCATAACGATGTAGCACATCTGCGTGAGCTGATGGCGGCCGACGATCCTGCGGCCCCCAAGGTGATCGCCTTCGAATCCATCTATTCTATGGACGGTGATTTTGGCCCGGTCGAAGAAATCTGCGACCTTGCCGATGAGTTCGGCGCATTGACTTACATCGATGAGGTCCATGCCGTGGGCATGTATGGCCCGCGCGGCGCTGGCGTGGCCGAGCGTGACGGCCTGATGGGCCGGATTGACATCATCAATGGCACCTTGGCCAAAGCCTACGGTGTGATGGGTGGCTATATCGCGGCAAGTTCAAAAATGTGTGATGCGATCAGGTCTTATGCGCCAGGCTTCATCTTCACGACATCGCTGCCGCCGGCTGTGGCGGCGGGTGCGGCGGCCAGCGTGGCCCATCTCAAGACCGATCAGGCGTTGCGCGACCAGCACCAGACGCAAGCCAGAATTCTTAAAATGCGCCTGAAGGGGTTGGGGCTGCCGATCATTGATCACGGCAGTCATATCGTTCCCCTGATCGTGGGTGATCCTGTGCATACCAAGCAATTGTCGGACATGTTATTGTCTGACTTTGGTATTTACGTGCAGCCGATCAACTTTCCCACCGTCCCACGCGGGACAGAACGGTTGCGCTTTACGCCGTCGCCGGTGCACGGGCCGCGGGAACTGGACGCATTGGTCAGCGCTTTGGACGGTTTGTGGTCTCAATGTGCGCTGAATCGTGCTGAGTTGGCAGGTTAACGCAAGATACACCTGTGCATAACTTTGCCTTCCGTGTTATTTAGGGTTCAGGCGCAGCTATTGTCTCGATTCGTTGGACAACACGCGCTTAGGGGCATTGAGCGACGGGACAGTCGATGATCGGGAAGACCTTCAAGCGTGCAGACGCACCGGAGGAAGTGCAAGCCACAGGGTTTGACGCCTTCAACTTGCGACTGGGCGATCTGATGCGCGGTGAGCGCGCGACCATGGGCAAGAGCCTGCTGGACGTGCAGCGCGAGCTCAAGATCAAAGCGGCCTATATCGCAGCGATTGAAAACGCCGATCCTTCTGCTTTTGAAACGCCGGGCTTCATTGCAGGCTATGTGCGCTCCTATGCCCGCTATCTGGATATGAACCCTGATGATGCCTTTGCTGCTTTTTGCGAAGAAAGCGGGTTTGTCACAGCTCATGGCATGTCAGCCCAGGCCTCTTCGCTGAACGGCAAGAATTTTGATCCTGCCGCCACGCCATTGGGCAAGGATATTTTTTCGTCCTCTGCGACACCTTTCATTCCCGCCGGTGAGGCCGTGCTTTCAGGGATTGAGCCTCGCGCTATCGGGTCTGTTCTGGTCTTGCTCGCGTTGATTGGCGGGCTGGGCTATGGCGGCTGGACTGTGCTGCAAGAAGTCCAGAAGGTGCAGTTCGCACCGGTCGAGCAAACCCCTGTGGTTCTGTCTGATCTGGATCCTTTGGCAGGGGCTGCGAATTCCATTCAGGCCAGTGATGCGCTGGCCGGGTTCCAGGCACCGTCGGCGCAGGCGCTTGACCGGCTTTACCGTCCGCAGGCTCTGGATGTGCCAGTTCTGGTGGCCCGTGATGCCCCGATTTCAACGCTGACCCCCGGAAATATTGGCGCACTTGTGTCCGAACCCGCCGTTGCGGATGTACCCGAAACGATCATCGCGGAGGCTGATCTTTCGGCTGTTCCTGCCATTCAGGTGGTCGAACCCGATGTGCCTGAGCTGCAACTTGTTGCGGTGCGCCCGGCCTGGGTGCGCGTGCAGTCTGCCGATGGCACGGTGATCTTTGAAGGCGTGATGGAGCCAGGCCAGAACTTTGTCGTGCCCGCCACCGAAGAGCCTGCAACGCTGCGTGTGGGCGAAAGCGGTGCAATGTATTTTGCCGTGAATGGCGTGCATTATGGCCCTGTCGGCCCCTCGGGCGTTGTGACCTCCAATGTCGCGCTGAGCGCCCAAAACCTGACAGAGACTTTCGCGGTCGCTGATCTGAGCGCGGACAATGATCTGGCCGAAATCGTCAACGTGGCCGAGGTCGTCGCAGACGAATGAGCGCAGGCCCGTCCTGCTTGATGATGCAAGGCAGGCGGCTTAGATAAGACGCAACTGTTCCGTAGCCGAGAGCCGACATTCCATGTCTTTGAACCCTATCCGCCCGTGGCGTAATATCTACCGCCGCAAGTCGCGTCAGATCATGGTGGGCAATGTGCCGGTAGGGGGCGATGCGCCCATCACCGTTCAAACCATGACCAACACGCTGACCACGGATGTCCGGGCAACCATCGCGCAGGTGCAGGCGGCGGCCGATGCAGGCGCCGATATCGTGCGCATTTCCGTACCCGATGAGGCATCAAGCGCCGCACTGAAGCAGATTGTGCCAGAAGTGTCGGTGCCGATCGTGGCGGATATCCACTTTCACTATAAACGCGGGATTGAGGCGGCTGTGGCAGGGGCGGCCTGTCTGCGCATCAACCCCGGCAACATTGGCGATGAGGCCCGCGTCAAAGAGGTGATCCAGGCCGCGCGCGATCATAACTGTTCGATCCGCATTGGGGTGAATGCGGGGTCGTTGGAAAAGCATCTTCTGGATAAATACGGCGAACCTTGCCCCGACGCGATGGTGGAAAGCGGGCTCGACCATATCAGGATATTGCAGGACAATGATTTCCACGACTTCAAGATTTCCTGCAAAGCCTCTGATGTGTTCATGGCCGCTGCCGCCTATCAACAGCTGGCCGAGGTCACGGATGCCCCAATTCACCTTGGCATTACCGAGGCTGGCGGGCTGACATCCGGCACGATCAAATCGGCGATTGGTCTGGGCAATCTGCTGTGGATGGGGATCGGTGATACCATCCGCGTCAGCCTTTCCGCCGATCCGGTGGAAGAGGTGAAGGTGGGTTTTGAAATACTCAAGTCACTGGGCCTGCGCCACCGCGGCGTGAATATCATTTCCTGTCCCTCCTGCGCGCGTCAGGGGTTTGATGTGATCAAGACGGTGGAAGCGCTTGAAAAGCGGCTGGAACATATCAAGACGCCGATATCGCTGTCGATTATCGGGTGCGTCGTGAACGGCCCGGGTGAGGCGCTGATGACAGATGTGGGCTTTACAGGCGGCGGTGCCGGATCGGGGATGGTCTATCTGGCGGGCAGTCAGAGCCATAAGCAATCGAACGCTGATATGATCGATCATATTGTCGAACAGGTGGAAAAGAAGGCCGCTGAGCTGGATGCGCAAGCGGATGTCGCGGCGGAGTAGGGTGGATCGTGATCCACCGTCGCAACCGCGCCTTCAGCCGTACCAGTTTCCGAACATGACCGTGACGTCCTCGGGCACCAGTCTGGCAAACTCTGCCGGGTCCTGCGTGCCGTTGTCACGCCCCCGATAATGGTAGGGATAGACGTAAGACGGCGCAAATTCTGACACCGCAGAGGCCGCCGCCGCCGCATCCATGGTGAATGGCAGGTTCATGCTGACAAATGCGACGTCGATGTTTTGGAGCGCCCGCATTTCGGGGATGTCTTCGGTGTCGCCGGAAATATAGATCCGCAACCCGTCAAGGCTGACCACATAGCCGTTATCCCGGCCCTTTGGGTGGAAATTCAATCGCTCCGGCGTGATGTTATAGGCCGGGATCGCGTCGATTATGGCGCTACCTGACGCAGCGCTGCTGCCGTTCGCGATGGCTGTGGTCAGCTCCTGCAGAACCGGCGACATCTTGTCGAACACGGCAGGGTTGGACACCAGCGCGGTATTGCGCCGAACAATGCCTTGCAGGGTTGGCGGATCGTAGTGATCGCCATGTTCATGGGTAATCAGGATCAGATCGGGCGCTGGCATATCGGCATAGAGCCCGGCACCACCCACCGGATCGACATAGATCGTTTCCGCTGGCGTCTGCATCACGAAAGATGAATGGGTTATGGGAAAGATCAGCACCTCGCCTGTGGCGGAGACAAAACTGTCGCCACCATCTTCGCCGGCGCGGGCCGTGAACGGCAGGAAAGTGATGCCAGAGACGGCGGCGGCGTTTGTAAGGAATTTCCGGCGCGTGTGCATGATACTGTCCTTCCTGGTGAAGTGATCCCCGTATAATACCAGAATAGCCTGAGAATGCACATCGTCCAATCACGATGCTGATACGCTTGCCCATTGACGCCACCGGCCCGGCACAGGCACACAGGCGGCAAAAGAGGATGAGGCAGGCCATGCGACGTTCAAACCGGGGAGATGTTGATCCTTTCATCGTGATGGATGTGATGGAGGCCGCGCGCAAGGCCGAGGCGGCGGGCCGTCACATCATCCATATGGAGGTCGGTCAGCCGGGCACCGGTGCGCCGCAGGCGGCCCGGGACAGGTTGATCGCCGATCTGGCCGATCCGCTGGGATATACCGTGGCCCTTGGCCTGCCCGAGTTGAAAGAGCGCATCGCCCAGCATTATGCCATGTGGTACGGTGTGACGGTTGATCCGGCCCGCATTGTCATCACCAGCGGTGCTTCCGGCGCCTTTCTGCTGGCGTTTTCGGCACTCTTTGACAATGATGCAAGGGTGGGGCTAGGCACGCCCTGCTATCCCTCATACCGGCAGATTCTCCGGGCCGTTGGTCTGTCCCCCATTGATATCCCGACGAATTTATCCCAGCGCTTTCAACCTCTGCCGGAGGATGTGGCGACGCATGATCTGGATGGTCTCATCGTGGCCTCACCGGCCAATCCGACAGGTACGATGCTGGACCGCGATGGTCTGGCGGCATTGGCTGATGCCTGTCAGGCGCAGGGTGCGGCCCTGATCTCGGACGAGATTTATCATGGGATCGACTATGACAAGGCTGCGGTGACCGCGCTGGACATCACCGATGATGTCTATGTGGTCAATTCCTTTTCCAAGTATTTTTCCATGACGGGTTGGCGCGTGGGCTGGATGATCGTGCCGCAGGATCACATCCGACAGGTGGAACGTCTGGCCCAGAACATGTTTATCTGCGCGCCTCATGCCGCTCAGCGTCTGGCCTTGCACGCGATGGATTGCCCCGAAGAGCTGGAGGCGAACAAGGCGGTCTATAAGGCCAACCGCACATTGATGATCGAAGGACTGAGAGCCGCTGGTTTGCGCCACTTTGCCCCGCCGGACGGGGCGTTTTACGTCTATGTGGATGTGTCTGAATACACGGATGATGCCTTGGGTTTTGCTGCCGAAATACTTGAAAAGGCAGGTGTGGCCGTGACACCGGGGCTGGATTTTGATGCGGCACGGGGGCAGACATGGCTGCGCTTTTCCTATGCCCGCGCGACTGCCGACATCGCCGAAGGGCTGCAAAGGCTGGCGCAGTTCATGCAGGGGCGCACGGCATGATCCGCTGGCTTGTCGTGTTCTTTTTTGCGGCCAATCTGGCGGTTGCCCAGGTGGCTGTGGACCCCGCCCGCACCAAAGTAGGCGACGGCTGGTGGACGCTCGAGGTTGCTGTGGGCCTTGATCGGATCACGCCGTACCGCGTGTTCACACTGGATGATCCGCGCCGCCTGGTGGTGGACATTGAAGGGGCGTCGTTTGCAGGGATTGACCCTGCGGCCTTGCTTTCGGGTGATCGGGCGACGGAGGTGCGCTTTGGACCGCTGCGCCCCGGATGGTCCCGGATGGTGGTTGATCTGGCCGAGCCGCTGGTTGTGGCAGAGGCTGGCTTGGTTGCCGGGGACAACGGTGCCGATCTGACCATTGTTCTGGAGCGCGCCAGCCCCGAAGTATTTGCCGCCAGCGCCGGTACGCCTCCCGATCCGGGCTGGGATATCGTCACCGGGTTTGACCCCAAGGTCGCCGCGGAACTGGCGCAAAGCCAGGAATTCGTTGTCGTGATTGACCCCGGCCATGGCGGGATTGATCCTGGGGCAAATCGCGGTGGCGTCAAGGAAGCTGATCTGATGCTCATCATGGCTGCAGAGCTGGCCGTCATGCTGAACGCCGAGCCAGGGCTGCGGGCCGTAATGACGCGGGACGCGGATGTGTTTGTGCCCTTGACGGCGCGCATGAGTTTCGCCCGACAGGTGGGTGCGGATTTCTTTATTTCGTTGCACGCGGATGCGTTGGATGAGGATGAGGCGCGCGGGGCTTCAGTCTATACGCTGGCCGCCGATGGTGGCACAAGAGCCGCGCAACGCAGCGTCGAGCGGCACGAGCGCGGCGATTTGCTGGCAGGTGTCGATTTGAGCGCAACCGAGGACCGCGTTGCCGCCGCATTGATGGACCTTGCGCGCGCCGAGACGGGTCCAGAGGGGCGCAGGATTGCAGATGCGCTGGTTGCGTCACTAAAAACCCAGGGTGTGCTGCTGAATGCCCGCCCCCGGCGGGAAGCGCAGTTTTCAGTTCTGGCCGCCGTCGATGTCCCCAGTGTCCTGGTCGAGGCGGGGTTCTTGTCAAATGCGCAGGATCGCGCCGTGCTGGCGACCCCCGAAGGCCGCGCCCGGATATCGCGGGCGATCCGGGACACGGTGGTCCTGCTGGCGCGCTGAGCGCGAGGGGCGACTGCTGAAAAAGTGATCAGTTAGGCGGCATCAACCGGCCGAACGCGGCAATTGGCCTTTTGACCATTTCCCGCCGCATGCGTATAAGCGGGGCGAAACAGATAGGACTGGGTCCACACTCGTGCTGCGCATCATTCTTTCATTCATTGGCGGGCTATTCACGCTCCTGACCCTTGGCGCCATTATGGGCGGCCTTTCGCTGGGTGGGGTGCTTTATATGTATGGCCGCGACGTGCCAAGTTATGAAACGCTGTCGCAATATACACCCAAGACGATCAGCCGGATTTATTCGGTAGAGGGGCAGATCATTGACGAATTTGCAGTGGAACGTCGCCTGTTTACACCCGCAGAGGAAATCCCTGATATCGTCAAACAGGCGTTTATATCCGCTGAGGACAAGAACTTTTACGAACACCCCGGTTATGATGCGATGGGCATTCTGTCTGCCCTGATCGACGTGGTGCGATCGCGTGGGGAAGATATCCGCGGGGCCTCGACTATCACCCAGCAGGTCACAAAGAACTTCCTGCTTGATGGGTCCCGATCCGTTGAACGCAAGATCAAGGAAATCATTCTGGCAGTCCGCATTGAAGAGGCTCTGCCAAAAGAGCGCATTCTGGAGCTTTACCTGAACGAGATTTTCCTCGGTCAGAACAGCTATGGTGTCACGGCGGCGGCGCTGACCTATTTCAACAAGCCACTGACCGAACTGAGCCCCGGCGAGGCGGCTTATCTGGCGGCGCTGCCCAAAGCGCCCAGCCAGCGCCATCCGGTGCGCGACCGGGAGGTCGCCGTGTTCTGGCGCAACAACACGCTGCGCGAGATGTTTGAGAACGGCTACATCGATCAGGAAACCTATGACCGTGAACGCGCCGCGCCGCTATTGTCGGTGCAGGCCGGTGACTACGAGGATTTCCGCGACAGCCTGCCAGAGCGTGACTACTTCACCGATGAAATCCGCCGACAGTTGAGCCAGAACTTCGGCTCCGAAGAATTCTTTTCGGGGGGTCTTTCGATCCGCGCGACCATTGATCCCGAGTTGCAGGTCGTGGCGGCCCATTCCCTGCAACGCGCATTGGAAGATTATGATCGCAAACAGGGGGTCTGGCGGGGCACCGAACAAACGATACCCGAAGAAGCCCTGGCCGATGAGGATAGCTGGCGCGCGGCCCTGGCCGAGCTGACCCTACCACGAGATATTACACTGGATGGGCAATGGTATCCGGCCGTGGTCCGCGAGGTGGCCGAGAACGCGCTGACCATCGGCATCGAAGGCGTGCAAGAAACCGAGGCCGAACCCTTTGTGGTCCCGCGCGTAGATATTCGGTGGCTAACGGGTGACTTTTTCGACAATTTTGCGCCCGGCGATGTGGTCCATGTCCGCCGCCTGATGGACGATGACGGCAATTTTGAGCGGTGGTCCCTGCGCCAGGTGTCGGAAGTGCAGGGCGGGTTCATGGCGATGGACGTCAATACCGGCCGCGTGATCGCGATGCAGGGCGGTTTCAGCTATCAGGCTTCTGTCTTTAACCGCGCCACCCAGGCCCAACGCCAGCCCGGATCATCGTTCAAACCCTTCGTTTATGCCGCCGCCCTCGATAGTGGCTATTCGCCTGCAACGATCATCGTGGACGCACCGATCAGCATCAATACCCCCGAAGGCACCTGGCGCCCCCGTAACTACTCGAACCAGTTTTATGGCCCCACGCCAATGCGAACCGGGATCGAGAGGTCACGGAACCTGATGACAATTCGCCTCGCACAAGAGATCAGCATCGATACCGTCGGGCGATATGCCGAACGCTTTGGCGTTTATGAAAGCATGGAGCGCGTGCTGGCGGCCGCACTTGGGTCGGACGAGACCACATTGTTCAAGATGGTTGCCGCCTATGCGATGTTTGCAAACGGGGGTGAGCGGGTCGAACCAACCCTGGTTGATCGGGTGCAGGACCGCTATGGAAATACGGTCTATCGTCACGATCAGCGCACCTGTCTGGATTGCGATGTTGCCAGCCTGCCGGAAGGCGATGCGCCGCGCATCATGACCAACCGCGACCGGGTGATGAATGAAATTACCGCCTATCAGCTGACCTCGATGATGCAGGGCGTCGTGACCCGTGGCACCGCCAGCCGGACCGTCAATTTGCCGGTGCCGATTGCGGGCAAGACAGGGACGACCAACGACGCACGCGACGTTTGGTTCGTTGGGTTTTCCTCCAATATCGTGGCGGGCTGCTATATGGGGTTTGACACCCCGCGCAGTCTGGGCCGGGGGGCGGCTGGCGGGTCATTCTGCGGACCGGTGTTCAGCCGCTTCATGGAACAGGCCATTGAGAAATATGGCGCCGGTTCATTCCAGGTTCCGGCCAATTGCCAGTTCATCAACATTGACCGTTTCAGCGGTGCGCGCCTGCCACAGGACGCCAGCGGTGAAAACGTCGTGAGCGAATGTTTCCGCCCCGGTGAAGAGCCGATTTTCGGGATCATGTTCGACGGCGGGTTTGCGATGTCGGCCGATTTGCCGCTTTTTGATGAAGTCCAGAATGCGCAACGACAGGTGACAACCTCTACCGGTGAATCCGCGACAGTCGGCGACAAGGCGACCTTTGGTACCTTGTCATCGGGTGGTCTTTACTGACCATGCGCTTGTGGCGTGCCAGTGGGCGCGCTAAGACCAATCCACGACAGAGTGAACGACCAAAGACAGGTGCCCCATGCGCGCGGAAATGCAAAACACTGTGGACGCGATTGAAAAATCGCTGGCTCTGCTCGCGCAGCGGATGGACCGGGAAACCGCACCGCATCGGCTGGAGGAATTCAACGCGCGTGTCGAGGATCCGACCCTGTGGGATGACCCTGACGCGGCACAGAAACTCATGCGCGAACGGCAGTTGCTGGTGGACGCGATGGCGAATTATGACGGCATCAGCACCGATTTATCCGACAACATCGAGTTGATCGAACTGGGTGAGATGGAGGATGACGCCGAGGTCGTGGCCGAGGCAGAGGCGGCATTGGTCAAACTGGCAGTCAAGGCGGCCCAAAAAGAACTTGAGGCGCTGCTGGACGGTGAGGCGGACGGCAATGATACCTTTCTTGAGATCAATGCGGGCGCTGGCGGAACCGAGTCATGTGACTGGGCCAATATGCTGGCGCGGATGTACGTCCGCTGGGCTGAAAAAAAGGGCTATAAGGTTGAATTGCAATCCGAGCAATCCGGGGATGAAGCCGGGATCAAATCCGCCGCCTACAAGATCAGTGGCCACAATGCCTATGGCTGGCTGAAGTCCGAAAGTGGCGTGCATCGGCTGGTGCGGATTTCACCCTTTGACAGTGCCGCAAAACGTCATACCTCATTTACGTCGGTAAAGGTTTACCCGGTCGTCGATGACAACATCGAGATCGAGGTGAACCCCGCCGACATCCGGATTGATACCTACCGGTCATCTGGTGCAGGTGGTCAGCATGTGAACACCACGGATTCAGCGGTGCGGATTACACACGCGCCAACCGGGATTGTCGTGACCAGTTCCGAAAAATCACAGCACCAGAACCGCGATATTGCCATGAAAGCGTTGAAGTCGCGGCTTTATCAGATCGAGTTGGACAAGCGCTCGGCCCTTGTCAACGAAGCACACGAGAGTGCGGGCGATGCAGGCTGGGGCAACCAGATCCGATCTTATGTCTTGCAGCCCTATCAGATGGTCAAGGACCTGCGCACCAGCTACGAGACCTCTGATACAAAGGGTGTCCTTGATGGTGATCTTGATGGCCTGATGGCCGCAACGCTGGCGATGGATGTGTCCGGCAAGAGCCGGGCCGAAGCAAACGCCGAGTAGTCACCTCGGCTCTTGCCAATGGCGCAGACTTGAGGCGATGATGACCCGCGTGGTCAGCAACCTTGAAAGGGCGGGGCATGACATCGACCGAAACACTCAGCGGTGGTGCAGAACAGCCAGTCGTTCAAAACGTCAGCGTCGCAGATGTATCTGCCAGTCTGCGCGCCGGCCTGCGCGATTTCCGCCGTGCGCCGCAGTTCGGGCTGTTTTTCAGCGCAGTGTATGTTGTGGGGGGCTTCCTGATGATTTGGGTCGGAGCGGGGCATGTGACCTGGGTTCTGGCGACGTCATTGGGCTTTCCACTGGTGGCACCTTTTGCAGCTGCCGGCCTTTACGAAGTGAGCCGGAGGATGGAAGCAGGCGAACCGCTGGAATGGCGCGGGGTTCTGGGGATCGTCTGGAATGAACGCACGCGGCAATTGCCGTGGTTGGGCGCCATCATCGTCATCTATTTTTTGTTCTGGACCTTTCTGGCCCATATGATCTTTGCCCTGTTCATGGGGCTTTCGCAGATGATCAATGTAACCCAGAGCCTTGATGCGTTTCTGACCCTCAATGGTCTGACCATGATTGCCGTAGAACTCGCGGTCGGCGCAGTCTTTGCTTTCCTGCTGTTTGCGATGACAGTGGTCAGCCTGCCATTGGTTCTGCACCGGGAGGTGGATTTCGTGACCGCCATGCTGACAAGCATAAAGACTGTGCGCGAAAACCTGTTTGTGATGCTGATCTGGGCCAGCCTCATTGCTGTGCTGTCGTTATTGGCGCTGCTGCCCTGGTTCTTGGGGTTGATGGTGGTCCTGCCGATTTTGGGGCATGCCACCTGGCACCTTTACCGCAGGGCATTGGCCTGAATGCAAAAAGGGCGCCCGAATGGACGCCCCCTGTCAGATATCTGTCTGGTTTACGCTTTGGCGTCAGTCGCCGCAGCGGCCGTCGGCATCTTTTTTGAACCGGTCGCCAGCGGGTCGTCCTGACGCTGCACGGAGCCTTCAAAGTGGGCGCCGCTTTCGATCGCGATTGTCTTGTGGATAATGTCACCCTCGACGCGGGCGGTCGATGTCAGGCGGACCTTGAGGCCACGGACCCGACCCACGACGCGGCCGTTGACCACGACGTCATCGGCAACAACTTCGCCTTTGACTGTGGCGCCTTCGCCGACCGTCAGCAGATGCGCGCGGATGTCGCCTTCGACCTGGCCTTCAACCTGAATGTCACCACTTGTCTTGAGGTTGCCGGTGATCAGCAGATCAGAGGAAAGCACCGATGCCGCAGGCTTGGCCTTTGGTGTCGCAGATGCCTTGAAATCAGAACTTGCAGGTTTGGTGGCCTCAGGGCTCTTGGCTGTTTCGGCCTCGGGCGCTTTGGATCCGGGTTCGTTGATTTTGGATTTAGAAAACATCTTGTCCAGCTCTTATATAAGTCATGGGGTTGACGGGGTTGCCGTTGTCACGGACCTCGTAGTGAAGGTGGGACCCGGTCGAGAGACCAGAATTTCCCATACCACCAATCTTCTCGCCACGCGAGACCCTTTGGCCGACGCGGACATCGATGGAATTGAGGTGAGCAAACCGGGTTTCGACCCCAAACGCATTGGTGATCTTGATCAGGCGGCCATAGCCCGTGGCACGGCCAGCGAAACTGACGACACCGTCCGCGGTTGCGTAGATGGGCGTTCCGATTGGTCCGGCAAGGTCAACGCCAGCATGCAGGCGACCCCAGCGAGGCCCGAAGTTGGAGGTCAGCCGATATGTCGCCTTGACCGGGGTCGAAAAGGGCGCTTTTTCCGCCGCGATGCGATAAAGATTGATCTCATCCATCGCCGTCAGGATCGCGTTGGCGCGCAGGGTGTCGGGGTCGGGGTTGCTGCCGCGCGTTGAGAACTGGATGGGTGTCAGCGGCCCACCGGTGCCGGAATAGTTGCGTCGGACCTGTTCAATCAGGTTGTCGGGGTTCAGGCCAGCGGCGCGGAACATATCATCGAGAGGCTCCACGGATACCAGCATCGCCTCTTCCAACTGGCGAAAGATCTGGTCGTTGCGGTCTTGCAGCAAGCGCAATTCCAATTCCATTTCCTGGGCCTGCACGATAGCAGATTCCGCGTCTGCGGCGATCTGGTCGCGTTCAGATGCGGTGTCGGCAAGGGCCGTCGCCAGCAGATCAACCGTCCCGACCGCATCATCGCTGATTGATGCTGTGCCTTCGTGCATTTCCTCAGACGACAGGACCGCTACCTGCTGCCGGGCTTCCTCGCGGGCGCGCATTGTATCGCGCAATGTGGCTTGTACGATCTCAAGGCCGGTTTCAAGTTCGCGGCGCTTTTCTTCCGTGGCGAGCAATTCGGTCTGCATGATCGAGATTTGCCGCAACGCAGAGTTAAACCGCTCTTGCGCGGCAAGCGCTTCCAAGGCGCGGGAATCGCGTTCGGTTGAGAGCGCATTCAGACGCTGCTCATAAGTCAGTTGATCGCGCTGCGCCTGCGCCCGGTAATTGCCCGCCCCGATGCTGTCCATCAGCAGGATCGCGGTCGATATGATCGTCCAGGCAACAACGATACTGCTGCCAGCCCAGGCGACAAGCTGGGTTTCGGATGTAAGACGAATAAACCGTGTTTCGCTGTCCGAGCGCAGGAACAAGCGCTTTTCAGGGAAAAACCGCTCCAGAACGCGGTGAATGCGTGCAGTCAGTCGTGTCTTCACGATAGTTCCTGTCTTTGCTTTTTTGCCATAGCCGTCACCGGCTGGTGTTCTTGCCAGAACGTTTAAGTGGCGCGGCACCGGCCTGCAAGAAATTTGCGTGATTTTTGCGCAAATATCCCGCATTTATTGGGGTCTAAGCGGGGAATTGCCTATTCTAGGATGATCCGCGCGGCGCCTGGTTTGTCCCGGCAAGTGGCCAGTAGAAATCCGGTGGAATGCCCGCTTCGGCCCGCTTTTCTTCATTGAAGGGTGGCTTGAGGGGGCTGTGAAAGTATTTGCGCACCAGATCATGAAAGACGCCTGTCGGGTCCAGATCGTGGCGGCCACAAAGAAAGTGGAACCACTTTGATCCGTAGGCCACATGGTGAACTTCTTCGGCATAGATGATGTCGAGCGCTTCAACCGCCTGGGCCAGTTTCGCCTGCTTGAAAATCTTGATCATACCCGGAGTGACATCAAGTCCGCGTGCCTCCAGCACCATGGGGACGACTGCCAGCCGCCCCATCAGATCGTCAACGGTATCTTCGGCTGCCCGCCACATGCCCGCATGGGCAGGCAACGCGCCATAATGGCTGTCCAATGCTTCAAGACAGTCGCACATCAAATTGAAATGTTGGGATTCTTCATCTGCGGCCTTGACCCAATCGTCATAGAAACCCAGCGGCAGCGGCGTGTCAGAAAACCGTGCTATGATATCCCAATGCAGATCCACGGCGTTGAGTTCGATGTGAGCGACGGCATGCAAAAGGGCAATACGCCCGGCCGGTGATCCCGGTTTTCGGTGGGGGACATCGCGCGGGTCGAGCAGCTCTGGTTTGTCGGGGCGCGCAGGGCGAAACGGGGGTGCGGTCGAGCCGATGTCGATCGTTTCCCCCGCGGCGCGGGCCGCCTGCCATGTGGCCGCAAATTTACGCGACAGCGCGGTCTTTTCGCGCCCATCGGCTGTTGTCAGCACTGCAACTGCCATTTCCGTCAGGGTCACAGCCCGCGCACCGCGTCAAGCACGGCGTCCACATGGCCGGGCACCCGCACCCTGCGCCAAATCTGGGCGATCTTTCCGTCTGCGTCGATCAGGAATGTTGCTCGCTCGATGCCCATGTAGGTTTTGCCATACATGCTCTTTTCCACCCAGACGCCATAGCGTTCGCAGACATCGCCTTCCTCGTCAGACAGCAGCGCAATCTTGAGCGCATGCTTTGCGACGAACTTGTCGTGCTTTTTCACGCCGTCTTTTGAGACGCCAAGGATAACTGTATCTAACGCCGCAAAGGCTTGGACGTTTTCGGTAAAACCGATCGCCTCTTTTGTGCAGCCGGTCGTGTCGTCCCTGGGATAGAAATACAGCACGACCCTTTTACCCGCAAAATCGGACAGGTTCACGGTCTGGCCGCCATCGCGGGGCAGGCTGAATTCTGGCGCTTTGTCGCCGATCGCCAGTTGTGTCATGGGCATGTCCCTTATCCGATTTGATTTCCTGGTTTTGTTTTAGTCCGTGACAGGCAAAGATAAAGGCCCAAGGTGCTGCAAATGCCCCGATGACTGACGTGAACATGACCGAAGAGACCGAAACCACGAAAAGCAGGCCAAAGCGGCCCAGAGGCATTCGCCCCTGGATATTCTGGTTGCGCGCGGTGTTTGTCGTCTGCTTGTTGCCGCTGGTCTTCTTTGCGGCTGCTGCGGTGATGGTGATTGACCGTGACATCACTGCACCCAGTTGGATCATCGACCGGGTTGAGCAGCGCGCCGGTGATCTGCTGGACGGCGCGACGTTGGAATTTGGCGCGATCACCGTTCGTCTTGGCCGCGATCTGCATCCCACGGTGCGGCTTGTGGATACACGGCTGGTCGATGCCGGCGGGCTGACGCTGACCCGGGTGCCGGTTGTGGAAGGGATGATGTCGCCGCGTGCCCTGATCCTTCACCAGGAAGTCCAGATGCAGGACGTGCGCCTGATCGGGGCGCAGGTCAATTTGCGCCGGGCAAGCGATGGGACGGTTTCCTTTGCTTTGGCGGCGGGTGGCAGCGATCTGGGACAGGCCCGGTCATTGCCTGAATTGCTGGAACGGATTGACCACATGTTTGATCGCCCAGCACTGGAGGCCCTTGAGACAGTGCGCGCGGATGGGCTGATTGTGAATTTTGACGACGCAAGGGCCGGGCGAAGCTGGATTGTGGATGGTGGTCGCGTCGCCCTTGATTTGCGCGGTGGCCAGACTGAGATGCGGGGAACTCTTTCGCTTTTGTCCGGTGGGACGAATGTTACCGATGTCAGCCTGAACTATTCCAGCCCACGCGACAGTCGTTCGGCGCAGATCGGACTCAATCTGGAAAACGCCCTGGCCACGGATATTGCCGCGCAGTCCCCGGCGCTTAGTTGGTTGCGCGGCATCGATGCCCCGATTACGGCTGCTTTGCGCACGCAACTGGATGCAAGTGGCGCCTTGGGGCCGCTGAATGCCACGTTGGAGATCGGGCAGGGGGTCTTGCAGCCGAACCCGGCCACCCAAGCCATCGCCTTTGACGAGGCCAAGGCCTATTTCACCTATGACCCGGCGCGCGACAGTATTCGCTTTGGCGAATTGAGCCTCGCGACCGAATGGGGGAGTTTGCGTGCTGAAGGTGATGCATATCTTCGCGAATTTCGCGATGGCCTGCCGCGTGCCCTGCTGGCACAGTTTCAATTCAGTGATGTGGCACTGAACCCTCCGGGTTTCTTTGATACCCCGCCGCGAATACCGCAGGCCGCCGTTGACCTGCGCCTGCGTTTTGATCCTTTTTCGGTCGAGATCGGGCAGGCAGTCATGATTGACGGTGACGCGCGGTTGACGGCAAATGGTGCGTTCTTTGCAACTGACGCCGGCTGGCAGGTGGTTCTGGACGGCGATGTAGACAGCGTTGCGCCGGAACGATTTGTCGCGTTTTGGCCGCTATCGATGAAGCCCCGCACCCGTCAGTGGTTTGTCAACAACCTGACCGATGGTCGTTTGTTTGATGTGAATGCGGGGCTGCGGATCGCGCCGGAACGCGCGCCAGAGTTCGCGTTGGACTTCGAGTTTGAAGGCTCCACGATCAAATTTCTGCGTGATATTCCCCCGATCACCCGCGCCAGAGGCGTGGCCAGCATCGAAGATAATCGCTTTGTTGTGAGCCTTGACGACGGCATTGTCTCTGCGCCGCAAGGGGGCCCGATGCAGTTGGCGGGATCCGATTTTACCATTGTTGACATGCGGTTAAAGCCATCGCCTGCGGTCCTGAACCTGAGAGTGGACAGTTCCCTGACGGCGGCCCTTTCGGTCCTGAACCGGAAGCCGTTTGAATACATGGACAAGGCCAATCTGCCAGTGACGATAGGTGACGGGCGTGCCGTGACGCGCGCTCAGATCACCTGGCCGCTTGAGCCCCGTCCGGCGCCTGAAACCGTTGCGATCGAGATGACATCCCAGCTACGCAATCTGCGCAGCGAAACCCTGCTGCCGGGCCGCAGCTTTGTCGCACCACAGTTGCAGGTGACAGCCAGCAGGCGGGGCGTGAACATTGCCGGGCAGGCGCAGATCGGGCAGGTTGCGGTAGAGGGCGCATGGGATCAGCACTTTGGTGATCCTGAGCGACCGGGCAGCAGTGTGTCCGCAGATGTCGCCCTGTCGCAGGCATTCCTGGATGAATTTGACATCGCACTGCCACCCGGGACGATCAGCGGGACTGGCACTGGTGCGTTGGTGGTGGATTTTCAGCGCGGCGCGCCCCCCTCCTTTGAATTGACCTCTGATTTGCGGGGGCTGAGGGTCGGCATCCCGGCGGTCGGCTGGTCCAAACCTGCGGACACCACAGGAAATTTCCGGGTCTCCGGCACGCTCGGAGAGGTGGCGTCGATTGACGCGCTAGAGATCGGCGGCGGCGGTTTGCAGGCCAACGGACATATCAATCTGGATGATGCCGGGCGATTGCAATCCGCGCAGTTCAAGCAGTTTCGTGTCGGCAGTTGGTTTGACGCGCCTTTGACACTTCGCAGTCAGGGGCAGGGTCGGCCGCTCGCGGTCGAGATCACGGGTGGCAGGTTGGATTTGCGCAACGCGCAGTTCGGCGCAGGCCAGAGTGACGGCGGCCCGGTGACAATTGCATTGGATCGCTTACAGGTCACGGCTGGTATCGCGCTCAGGGATTTTCGTGGTGATTTTCGCAACCAGGCCGGGTTTCGCGGCGAGTTTACCGGGCAGTTGAATGGTGCCGCAGCCGTCACCGGGACAGTTGCACCACGTGGCGGGCGATCTGCGGTCCAACTGCGCAGCGATGATGCCGGAGCGGTGTTGCGCGCTGCGGGTCTGATGCGCAATGCGACGGGCGGCTCGGCAGAGTTGATGCTCTTGCCGGCGGCGGGGCCGGGCACGTTTGACGGAACACTGCGGGTGCGCGAAATTCGTGTCCGCGATGCGCCTGCGATTGCCGCTTTGCTGGATGCGATCAGTGTCGTGGGCCTGTTGCAGCAGCTTGACGGGCAGGGGTTGGCCTTTGAAGAGGTCGATGCCCGGTTCCGCCTGACGCCCGATCAGGTCATCCTGTCAGAGGCCAGTGCCGTCGGTCCGGGCCTTGGCATTTCGGTGGATGGCATCTACACGCTGGCCAGTAAACAGATTGATCTGCAGGGCGTCGTGTCTCCGTTTTTTCTTGTCAACAGCATCGGATCCTTCCTGACCCGCCGGGGCGAAGGTCTAATCGGGTTCAGCTATACCATTGGTGGCACGACAGATGCCCCACAGGTTGCCGTGAACCCATTGTCGGCCCTGACGCCGGGCATGTTCCGCGAGATTTTCCGCAGGCCAGCGCCGGATATTTCCCAATGAAACTGAGCGAATTTGACTTCGATTTGCCAGAGCGGCTGATCGCGACGCGGCCTGCGCGTCCGCGGTCCTCGGCCCGGTTGCTGTTGGCGCAGGGGAACGAGATTACAGACCGGATCGTGAATGAGCTGCCCGACATCCTGCGGCCCGGCGATCGGTTGGTGCTGAATGACACCAAGGTGATCCCCGCGCGGTTGTTCGGCTTGCGGCACCGGTCAGGTGAGGCCGGGGCGACATCGGCCCGCATGGATGTCACCTTGCTGGAACCTCGGTCCGATGGCAGTTGGTCGGCGCTGATCAAGCCTTTGAAAAAGGTGCGCGATGGTGAGGTGATCGTGTTTTCTGATGCGCTGTCCGCCGAGGTCGTAGGGCGCGGCGACGGGCAGGGGTACCTGGCGTTCAACCTGACGGGCAAGGACTTTGACGACGCGCTGAACGCTGTCGGTGCCATGCCTTTGCCGCCCTACATCGCAGGCAAACGGCCAGCGGATGATGCGGACAAGCGGGATTATCAGACCCATTGGGCGCGTCATTCGGGGGCTGTGGCCGCGCCCACGGCGTCTTTGCATTTCGATGGGCCATTGCTGGACGCTCTCGCCGCCCGTGGCGTGGTGTTTACCCATGTGACCTTGCATGTTGGCGCGGGTACGTTTCTGCCTGTGAAAGTTGACGATGTACGCGACCACAAGATGCACGCGGAATGGGGGGCAGTCACGCCAGAGGCAGCAACTGAGATCAACGCAACCAAGGCGGCGGGCCATCGCGTGATCCCCGTCGGGACAACCGCCCTGCGCTTGATCGAGAGTGCTGCGAAAGGCGGGCAGGTGCAGCCCTGGGCCGGACCGACGGATATTTTCATCACGCCGGGGTTCACATTTCAGATTGCTGATGGGCTGATGACCAATTTCCATTTGCCCAAGTCAACGCTGATGATGCTGGTTTCTGCGCTGATGGGCGTCGATACGATCCGGGCGATCTATGATCACGCGATCACGCAGGACTACCGGTTTTTTTCATATGGTGACAGTTCGCTTCTCTTGCCGCGCAATTGCGGCGCGAACGAGCGAGACCTGGTCGCTAACGTGTGATGATCTGGCAGAAGAATCGTGACATAGGGCGGTTCTGATCTAGCCGGAAAGGGCGCGCAATGTTCCAGGTATTTACCGGCTCTTGGGCCTTGTTTGTTGGCATGTTCATGCTGATGGTGGGTAATGGCCTTCAAGGCACGCTCCTGGGTCTGCGCGGCGAAGCCGAAGGGTTTAGCACCCTGTCACTGTCGATCGTGATGTCGGCGTATTTTCTGGGTTTCCTGTTCAGCTCTCGTTATACACCGGAGCTGATCCGTCGGGTCGGGCACGTGCGGGTTTTTGCGGCCCTTGGGTCCATGGTGTCGGCGGTCCTGATCGCCTATCCGGTGTTGGTTGATCCCTGGGCCTGGGCGGTTGGCCGCGTGATCATCGGGTTTTGCTTTTGTGGCGTCTATATCACCGCTGAAAGCTGGCTCAACGATGCCTCGAGCAACGAAAACCGCGGTAAATCGCTGTCGCTTTACATGATCGTGCAGATGGCGGGGATTGTCTTTGCCCAGTGGATCGTCAGCCGAGGCGATGTGTCGGGTTATATTCTGTTCATCATTCCATCCATCATGGTGTCCTTGGCGTTTGCGCCAGTGCTTTTGTCGGTCAAGCCCATGCCGGCCTTTGAGACGGCCAAGCCGATGAAACTGCGCGATCTGGTCAAGGCGTCTCCTTTGGCCTGCGTGGGCATGTTCATGCTGGGTGGCGTGTTTTCGGCGCAGTTCGGCATGTCAGCGGTTTACGGCAGCCGGGTGGGGCTGACTGTGGGCGAAATTTCGTTCTTCGTGTCATCGATTTATGTTGCGGCCCTTGTCTTGCAGTATCCGATTGGATGGCTGTCAGATCGGATGGACCGACGCAGGTTGATTGTCTGGGTGTCCCTGCTGGGCGCGTCGGGATCGATGATTGCTTTTCTGGTGCCCGGGTCCTTTTTCTTGATCGTCATCAGCGGGGCAATCGTGGGGGGGACATCCAACCCGCTTTATGCGCTGCTCATCGCTTATTTGAATGATTACCTGGAGAAAGAGGACATGGCCTCGGCCTCGGGCGGTTTGCTGTTCATCAATGGGATCGGCGCGATTTTGGGGCCGCTGACCGTGGGCTTGATGATGGATTTTCTTGGCGACAACGGCTTTTGGCTCTTCACCGCAATTTTGATGGCCTCGGTTGGTATTTACGGCACCTACCGCGCCACCCAGCGAAGCCGGGACGACCTTGAAACCGAGGCAGTGCCTTATGCGCCGGTTTCGGCGGCCTCGACCCCTATCGCGGCAGAGCTGGCACAAGAAGTCTATATCGAGGAAGAGGCGGCAATGGGAGAGGATGGCGCAACGGCCTGAACTGTTGCCCTTAGGTCACCACAGATGTCACATCGAAGGAACATGTGACCGGCACGGTGATCTAAACACTTGTCAGAGCTTAATTTGTCTGGTTGCAATTGGAACAGAGTTGTTATCCCACCAAGGAGTGGTGCCGTGGCTACACCCGATGAGGTCCTGGCGTTCTGGCTGGATGAATGTTCACCAGCAGACTGGTACAAATCTGATCCCGCATTTGATGCGGTGATCCGGGACAGGTTCGAGGAGACCTGGCGAGAGGCAGCCAAGGGCGCGTTGGGGCTTTGGCTGACCTATCCGACCGGCACCCTGGCCTATATCATCCTGACAGATCAGTTCCCGCGCAATATGTTCCGCAACAGCGGCAATGCCTTTGCCACCGACAAGATTGCGCGTGCGGCCGCCAAAATGGCGATTGATCGCAAATGGGACCTCAGGATTGATGAACCTGCGCGTCAGTTTTTCTATCTGCCCTTGATGCATGCCGAAAACCTTTGCGATCAGGACCGCGCGGTGCGGCTGATCCATACCCGGATGTCCGAACATGGTGCGGGCAATCGCGATCATGCCTGCGCGCACCGTGCCGTTATCCGTGATTTCGGCCGTTTTCCGTATCGCAATGATGCTTTGGGGCGCAAGACAACACCTGCCGAACAGGCGTTTCTGGATGCCGGTGGTTATGGCGCGGCTATCCGGGCGCAGCAGGCAGCAGGGCAATAGGCGTGCTTGCATCCATCGGGTAGCCGATATGACCTAAGGTCACTAGAGGTCCGTTTCAAATTAGTTTAGTGTTCAACTAAATTTGGTTCTGGAGGGCGGACGCATGGCTGCGCAAAACTTTGATCTTGTTGTAATCGGTGCCGGACCGGGCGGCTATGTGGCTGCGATCCGCGCAGCGCAACTGGGCATGAAGGTCGCCATTGTAGAGCGGGAACACCTTGGCGGCATCTGCCTGAACTGGGGGTGTATTCCAACCAAGGCATTGTTGCGGTCTTCCGAGGTGTTCCATCTGATGCACCGGGCCAAGGATTTTGGGCTCAAGGCGACCGGCATTGATTATGATCTCGATGCGGTCGTCAAGCGCAGCCGTGCCGTGGCAGGCCAGCTTTCGGGCGGCATCGGGCACTTGATGAAGAAGAACAAAGTGACGGTGTTCATGGGCGAGGCCAAGATACCCGGCAAGGGCAAGGTATCCGTCGAGGGCGAAAAGGGCACCGACGATCTGACCGCCAAGAACATCATTCTGGCCACCGGGGCACGGGCGCGCGAACTGCCGGGGCTGGAGGCGGACGGCGATCTGGTCTGGACCTACAAGCATGCTCTGCAGCCCAAGAAGATGCCAAAGAAACTGCTGGTGATCGGGTCTGGAGCGATCGGGATTGAATTTGCCAGCTTTTATAACACGCTGGGTGCGGACACGACCGTGGTTGAGGTCATGGACCGTGTTCTGCCTGTCGAAGACGCCGAAATCTCGGCCTTTGCCAAGAAGCAGTTCGTCAAACAGGGCATGAAGATCATGGAAAAATCCATGGTCAAGCAGCTTGATCGCGGCAAAGGCAAGGTGACTGCCCATATTGAAACGGGCGGCAAAACCGAAAAGCAGGAGTTTGACACGGTCATTTCTGCCGTGGGTATCGTTGGCAACGTCGAAGGGCTGGGGCTGGAAGAACTTGGCGTCAAGATAGATCGCACCCATGTTGTCACTGATGAATTTTGCCGCACGGGTGTTGAGGGGCTATATGCCATTGGCGACATCGCTGGCGCGCCGTGGCTTGCCCATAAAGCGAGCCATGAAGGCGTGATGGTTGCCGATCTGATTGGGGGCAAGCACGCTCATCCGGTCAAGCCAGAAAGCATTGCGGGTTGCACCTATTGCCATCCGCAGGTGGCCTCTGTTGGCTACACCGAGGCGAAAGCAAAAGAGCTGGGCTACGACGTCAAGGTTGGACGTTTTCCATTTATCGGCAACGGCAAGGCAATTGCCCTGGGCGAGCCTGAAGGCATGATCAAGACAGTATTTGACGCCAAGACCGGAGAGCTTTTGGGCGCGCATATGGTGGGTGCCGAAGTGACCGAGCTGATTCAAGGCTACATCGTAGGTCGGCAGTTGGAGACAACTGAAGAAGACCTGATGAACACCGTGTTCCCGCATCCAACCTTGTCAGAAATGATGCATGAAAGCGTGCTGGATGCGTATGATCGTGTGATCCATATGTGATTGGGCGGCATCCAACTGTCTGACCGAAGGCCCATCCTGTGCAATGGATGGGCTTTTTTTACCTGAGAGATTTTGGCCGAATAGTTGAATTTGTGAAAGTCTAGCGGGTAAATTCGGAGCATTTGCTGGGTTGTGGTTGCATAATAGATTGTTTTAACCTCGCACCGCGCCCGGAAACCACGGCAATTGTGAAGGATTTGGCCGGTGACGTCCTGTTTGGGTCCAGCGAAACAGCGGTGCTCCTGAGGCTGTCCGATGATGTCAGGAGCGATGCGCGAACCGCCGTGAAATATTTTTGCATATGTTCCTGAAATGTTCTAGATCAGGGGTGGCAGGCAGCAACGCGCCTGCTATCTGGTGGGGCAGATGCCCCGGGGGACTGAATGGCTGAGCTGAAAAATATCGAAGTGCGCGGCGCGCGCGAGCATAACCTCAAGAATATCGACGTGGATATCCCGCGCGATCAGCTTGTCGTGATTACCGGCCTGTCGGGGTCTGGCAAGTCGTCGCTTGCTTTCGATACGATCTATGCTGAGGGCCAGCGACGCTATGTTGAGTCGCTCTCGGCCTATGCGCGGCAGTTTCTCGACATGATGGAAAAGCCGGATGTGGATCACATCTCTGGCTTGTCGCCGGCGATTTCGATCGAGCAGAAGACGACCTCCAAGAACCCCCGCTCGACTGTCGGCACCATCACAGAGATCTACGATTATTTGCGCCTGTTGTTCGCCCGTGCAGGCACCCCGTTCAGCCCGACGACAGGTTTGCCGATCGAGGCGCAGCAGGTGCAAGACATGGTGGATCGTGTGATGGCCCTGGAGGCAGGCACGCGCGGGTATCTGCTGGCCCCGATTGTTCGCGACCGAAAGGGTGAATACCGCAAGGAATTTCTGGAATTGCGCAAGCAGGGTTTCCAGCGTGTGAAGGTGGATGGTTCGTTCTATGAACTGGATGAGCCGCCGGTGCTGGACAAGAAGTACCGCCATGACATTGATGTGGTCGTGGACCGGATCGTGGTGCGCGAAGGATTGGAGACGCGGTTGGCCGACAGTTTCCGCTCCGCTCTTGATCTGGCCGACGGGATTGCGATTCTCGAGACTGCACCGACGCCTTCATCGGGCTCTGACGATCCCTCCTCAGGCGATGAGGCCCGGGCCGAAGAGCCCCAGCGCCTGACGTTTTCGGAGAATTTTGCCTGCCCCGTGTCCGGATTTACAATCCCTGAGATCGAACCACGCCTCTTTTCCTTCAATGCCCCGTTCGGAGCCTGCCCATCCTGTGACGGTCTGGGGGTTGAGTTGTTCTTTGATGAGCAGCTCGTTGTTCCCGATGTGACCCTGAAAATCGCGGACGGCGCCCTGGCCCCCTGGCGCAAGGGCAAGTCCCCGTATTTCCTGCAAACAATTGAAGCGATCGCCAAGCACTATGGGTTCAACAAGAACGCCCGATGGAAGGATCTTGATCCGAGGGTGCAGCAGGTTTTCCTCTACGGCTCGGGCAAGGATGAAATCAAGTTTCGCTATGACGAAGGCGGGCGTGTCTATCAGGTCGAGCGTGCCTTTGAAGGCGTGATCCCCAATATGGAACGCCGCTATCGTGAAACCGACAGCAACTGGATTCGCGAAGAATTCGAGAATTTCCAGAACAATCGCCATTGTGGCACCTGTGGCGGGTATCGGTTGCGCGAAGAAGCGCTGGCGGTGAAGATTGGCGGTTTGCATGTCGGGCAGGTCGTCCAGATGTCGATCAAGGAAGCCTTTGATTGGTGTCAGGATGTGCCGGCAACGCTGAGCAAGCAGAAAAACGAAATCGCACATGCGATCCTCAAGGAGATTCGCGAGCGTCTGGGGTTCCTTAACAACGTGGGTCTTGAGTACCTCACGCTTTCGCGCAATTCCGGCACCTTGTCGGGGGGCGAGAGCCAGCGCATCAGGCTGGCCAGCCAGATCGGCTCAGGCTTGCAAGGGGTCCTCTACGTCCTTGATGAGCCCTCCATCGGTCTGCACCAGCGCGACAACGACCGTTTGCTGACCACGCTTAAGAACCTGCGCGATCAGGGCAATACAGTGATCGTGGTCGAGCATGACGAAGAGGCGATCCGCGAGGCGGATTATGTCTTTGATATCGGTCCGGGTGCGGGCGTGCATGGCGGGCAGGTGGTGGCCAAGGGTACTCCGCAAGATATCATGGCGACCGAAAGTTCGATCACCGGTCAGTATCTGATTGGCAAGAAGGAGATTGCCATTCCAGCCAAGCGCCGCAAGGGCAAGGGCAAGAAGCTGACCGTGGTAAAGGCCACGGGCAACAATCTGCAAAACGTCACGGTTGATTTCCCTTTGGGGCAGTTTGTCTGTGTGACCGGGGTATCGGGTGGCGGAAAATCGTCACTGACGGTCGAGACGCTGTTCAAGAATGCCTCAATGCGGCTGAATGGGTCGCGTCAGACGCCGGGGCCGTGCGAGACGATCAAGGGATTTGAACACCTTGACAAGGTGATCGATATTGACCAACGCCCCATCGGGCGCACCCCGCGGTCGAACCCGGCAACATACACGGGTGCGTTTACACCCATCCGTGATTGGTTTGCCGGGATGCCAGAGGCCAAGGCGCGCGGATACAAGCCCGGCCGCTTCAGCTTCAACGTCAAGGGCGGGCGCTGTGAGGCCTGTCAGGGTGATGGTGTCATCAAGATCGAGATGCATTTTCTGCCGGATGTTTATGTGACCTGTGAAACCTGCAAGGGCGCACGTTACAACCGCGAAACCCTTGAGATCAGGTTCAAGGGGAAATCCATCGCCGACGTGCTGGATATGACGGTCGAGGATGCGCAGCAGTTCTTTTCTGCCGTCCCGTCGATCCGCGAGAAAATGGATGCCCTGATGCGGGTCGGTCTTGGCTATATCAAGGTGGGCCAGCAGGCGACGACGCTGTCAGGCGGAGAAGCCCAGAGGGTGAAGCTGTCCAAGGAACTGGCACGGCGTTCTACGGGACGGACGCTTTATATTCTGGACGAGCCTACGACCGGTCTGCATTTTGAAGATGTGCGCAAGCTATTGGAAGTGCTGCATGAATTGGTTGACCAAGGGAATTCCGTCATTGTGATCGAGCACAATCTGGATGTCGTGAAAACCGCCGATCACATCATTGATATCGGGCCCGAAGGCGGCGACGGCGGGGGCCGGATTGTAGCGACCGGCACACCAGAGAAGGTGGCCGGGGTCACCGAGAGCCATACGGGCCGGTATCTCAAGGACATGTTGGGTGCCCGCAAGGTTGCCGCGGAATAGGTCAGATGGCCGTAGCGACCAGTATGATTTGCAAAAGCCCGTATGTCGCGTCCGGGATCGCATAGATGACACCATCGATCACCGCATAAGTCGTTCCGCTATCAGGTGCCGGCAGATCGTAGATGGCGATCAATTGGCTCTCGTTGAGCGTCGCATCTGGCACGATGGCCATGCCATTGCCGGGGCGAATGGGCGTTGAGAGTTGTTTGACCTGATCGAAAATCAGCGCGTCGCCTTGGCTTAACGCCACAACCCGGCCGTCTATCACTCCATAGGTCTTGCCGCTTTCGGGCAGTGCGATATCAAAGACTTCGGCGATTTCAGCATCAGTCAGCGGGCCGGTGAGGTGATTGTCATCGTCATCATCTGGCGCAGCGTCCTGTGCCAGTTCGGGGTTTTCCTGAGTGATTTCTTCCCATTCATCGTCGTCATAGCCCAGATAGTCCTGCGTGGTGACACCCTGCCGCGCCAATCCGGGGGGGACGCAAGGCGGGTTTTTCTTGGCCAGGCCCGGCGGGCAGTTCAGCGGGTTGCCATTGCGACCGTTTCCTTGCGCCTCGGCGGTCAAGGGATACAGGGTGACCGCGGCAAGCGTGACGATTTTGAGAAAATGTTTCATGTCCGATCCCTGATGGTGCGCCCTTTCCAGTATACCGCAAAATCCGGGCGGCGTGGCTGCCTTCGACATTCGCCTTGCAAAGGACCTGCCAACTACCCGCTGCGGCCCCGTTTTTCAAAGCGGGGCAGCATCGCCGAGAAATCCCTGCCTTTGCCGTCTTCGTCTTCGACAAATTGCTGGTAAAGCGCGGTGGCGGCCTGTCCCATGGGTGTGTCCGCGTCTGCGGCTCTGGCAGCCATCTGGCTAAGGCGAAGGTCCTTGAGCATCAGGTCGGCGGCGAAGCCAGGTTGATAGTCATTGTCCGCAGGGCTGGTCGGCCCGACGCCGGGGGCGGGGCAATAGGCGTTCATCGTCCATGAATAGCCAGACGAGGTGCTGACCACGTCAAACATGGCCTGCCGGTCCAGCCCCAATTTGTCCGCCAGGACGAAGGCCTCGCATGTGGCGATCATCGTGACGCCGAGGATCATGTTGTTGCAGATTTTTGCAGCTTGCCCGTTGCCTGCGTCGCCGCAATGCACGGCCTTTTGACCCATGATCGCGAAAAGCGGCTGGACGGTGCTGAAAGCTTCCGCCGGACCCCCGGCCATAAATGTGAGAGTCCCGTTGGCGGCCCCCCCTATGCCGCCCGAGACGGGGGCGTCGATTGCTGACAGCCCTGCGGCCTGGGCCTGCGCCGCAACCATGCGCGCGCTTTCAACATCGACAGTGGAACAATCAAGGTGGATCGCGCCGGGTTTCATGACCGGGTGGATGTCATCCGCGACCGCCCGCAGGATATCGCCGTTGGGCAGCATCGTGACAACAACGTCGGCACCTTCGGCGGCCTCTCGGGCGCTGTTTGCCAAGGGCAGGCCCGCAGGTTTGGACACCGTGTCAAACCCCGTCACTGCATGGGTTGCGGCCAGGTTTTCCGCCATGGGCGCGCCCATATTGCCCAATCCGATAAAGCCGATTTTCATGGTGTTTCCTTCCATTGCAGCGCCTCTGGACCAAGTGGTGCGGTCATGCGCGCGACCTCTGATACAGGGACATCTTGCCAGTTCTTGTGTTGCCATGCAGGGGTTCGGTCCCTGTCGATGATGGCTGCGCGGATGCCTTCGATGAAGTCGCCCTGTGCCACGCATCGATAAGTATAGCGAAATTCGCGATCGAGTGCGCTCTTGATCTGCGGGTCGCGCCGTACCGCCTTGATGATTTCTGCGGCCACCGCCATGCCAAGTGGCGCGTTGCGGTCCATGAGTTTCTTCGCATGTGCCACGGCAGGACCGGGAGTGTCCGGCATCGCGCGATAAATCTCGGCAAGCGAAGTGCCTGCAAAGCAGGCGTCGATTTCGCTTCGCCATCCAGCAAGGCGTGATGTGGGGGGGGCTTGGCTGGCGGTGGTGATCGCGCCAGTGTCGCCCAGTGAGATAAGCGTGTCTTTCAGATCATCCCACGCCGCTTGCGGAACGTAGTGATCGGCAAAGCCCACGTAAATCGCATCCCCGGCAACCATCCTGTCGCCACTCAGCCCCAGGAATTCCCCGCAATGCCCCGGTGCTTTGGCCAGGATCAAAGATCCGCCCACGTCCGGGACCAAACCGATCGAACACTCGGGCATGGCAATCTGGCTGTTTTCGCAGACGATCCGCTGTGCTGCGTGGCAGCCGACACCTACGCCGCCGCCCATGGTGAAGCCTTGCAGGAAGGCAACGATGGGCTTGCCGTAGGTGTAGATTTTTGCGTTCAGGCGGTATTCATCCCGCCAGAACCGGCGCCCATAGTCATAGTCGCCGCGCTGTCCTGCGGCATACATTTCGGCGATATCCCCGCCCGAGCAGAAGGCGCGTTCGCCTTCCCCGTCGATGATGATGAGCGCCACCTCTCGATCTGTCCGCCATTCGTCAAGCGCCGCTTCAATGGCCAGACACATATCCCATGTCAGCGCATTCAGCGCCTTGGGCCGATTCAGCGTGATGTGCCCGGCGCGTCCAGTCTTGCGGATGATGATGTCGGTCACTTGGAGGGGCCCCTGGTCAAGGTCCCGGATCAGGTCCGGGACGGCATTGCGCTAGTTGATCATGTGGCGTGCGGTGATCAACCGCATGATTTCATTGGTCCCTTCGAGGATCTGATGCACCCGCAGGTCGCGCACGATTTTCTCGATCCCATAGTCGGCCAGATACCCGTAGCCGCCGTGCAGTTGCAGGCATTGGTCGGCAACTTCGCTTCCGGTTTCGGTGCAAAGTTTCTTGGCCATGGCGCAGAATTTGGTCGCGTCGGGCGCACCCTGGTCCAGTTTCCAGGCCGCCTGTCGCAGGAACGTCCGCGCAGATTGCAGCGCGATTTCCATATCGGCCAGCCTGAACTGCAACCCCTGAAACTGGTCGATGGGTTTGCCGAATGCCTCGCGTTCGGCCATGTAGGCCACCGTCTGATCCAGGGCGGATTGCGCCGCCCCGATCGAACAGGCCGCAATGTTGAGCCGCCCGCCGTCCAGCCCGGACATGGCATATTTGAATCCCATCCCTTCATCGCCGAGGAGGTTTTCAGCCGGGGCAAAGCACGCATCCATTTGCACCTGCCGGGTGGGCTGCGACCGCCAGCCCATCTTGTCCTCCAGACCGCCAAACGACAGCCCCGGCGCGCCGTCTTCCACCACGATGGCGCTGACACCTTTGGGGCCATCCGCACCTGTGCGCGCCATGACAACATAGGCATCCGAATAACCGCCACCCGAGATGAACGCCTTGGTCCCGGTCAGGTGATACCCGGCATTATCGCGTTCGGCCCTGGTCTTGAGCGCCGCCGCGTCCGAACCCGAGCCGGGCTCGGTGAGGCAATAGGCCAGGATCGTTTCCATGGTGACTGCCTTTGGCAGAACCCTGTCTTTCAAGGCGTCTGACCCATAGGCCTCGATCATGCGGGCGCACATATTGTGGATCGACAGGAATGCCGCGACAGAGGCGCAGGATTGTGACAGCGCTTCAAATACAAGGGTGGCATCCAGGCGCGAAAGGCCGGACCCGCCCCGATCCTCTGATACATAAAGGCCGCCGAACCCGAGTTCGGCCAATTTGGTCCACAGCTCTTTGGGGATCGTCCCTTCGGCCTCCCAGCTGCGGGCATTGGGGGCGATATGTTCTTGCCCAAACCCGTGGGCCATTTCAAAAATGGCGGATTGTTCTTCTGTCAGAGCGAAGTCCATTCTTGCCTCCCATCAAGGAATTGAACGCTTGTTCATATAATGCGGGTAACAGCATGGCTTGGCAAGCGTTTCACAGCAAAGAAAAAGGCCCACCGCATCGGGTGGGCCTTGCTGGTGTCATTCCATTACCGGAATTGAGAACTCGCCACCTTCCTTGATCCCGGATGGCCAGCGCGATGTGATCGTCTTGGTCCGCGTGTAGAACTTGAACGCATCCGGCCCATGCTGGTTGAGGTCGCCGAACATGGATTTCTTCCACCCGCCGAAGGTGTGATAGGCCAAAGGCACGGGGATCGGCACGTTCACGCCAACCATGCCGATGTTGATTCGGTTGGCGAAATCCCGTGCGGTGTCACCATCGCGGGTGAAGATGGCGGTGCCGTTGCCGTATTCGTGATCCATGGCAAGGCCCAATGCTTCGTCGTAGGACTTTGCGCGGATGGTGGACAGGACAGGCCCGAAGATTTCGGTTTTGTAGATATCCATATCCTTGGTCACATTGTCGAACAAATGCGCGCCGACGAAGAACCCGTCTTCATAGCCTTGCAGATTGAAGTTGCGCCCATCAACGACCAGCTTCGCGCCCTGATCGATGCCGGATTGAACCAGACGTTCGATGTTGGCCTTGGCCGCCGCCGTCACAACCGGGCCATAGTCGACGTCACTGCCAGCGGTGTAGGGGCCAACCTTGAGCGCCTCGACCTTTGGCACCAGTTTTTCCAGCAGGCGATCTGCGGTTTCATCGCCCACGGGTACAGCTACGGAGATGGCCATGCAGCGTTCGCCGGCGGCACCGTAACCGGCCCCCACCAGCGCATCGGCGGCCTGGTCCATATCGGCGTCAGGCATGATGATCATGTGGTTCTTGGCCCCGCCAAAGCACTGCACGCGCTTGCCTTGTGCGCAGCCGGTGCCGTAAATGTATTCGGCAATCGGGGTTGAGCCGACAAATCCCACCGACTGGATCGTGTCGTCAAAAAGGATCGCATCGACGGCTTCCTTGTCGCCGTTCACGACTTGCAGGATGCCCTTGGGCAGGCCAGCCTCTTCCATCAGCTCGGCCAGCATCAATGGCACGGAGGGGTCACGCTCGGACGGTTTGAGGATGAAGGCGTTGCCACAGACAATCGCGGGCGCGAACATCCACATCGGGATCATGGCAGGAAAATTGAAGGGCGTAATGCCAGCGGTGACGCCCAGAGGCTGCTTCATCGAATACATGTCGATGCCGGGGCCGGCGCTGTCGGTGAAGTCACCTTTCAGCATTTGCGGTGCGCCGATGCAGTATTCAACGACCTCAAGCCCACGGATCACATCGCCTTTGGCATCAGGAAGGGTCTTGCCGTGTTCGCGGCTCAGCGCCTCGGCCAGTTTGTCCATATCGCGGTTCAGAAGGCCTACGAATGCCATCATGACACGGGCGCGCCGCTGAGGATTGACGGCAGCCCATGCAGGCTGTGCCTCGGCGGCGATGGCTATGGCCTTGGCCATCTCATCCGCGTTGGCAAGCGGGACTTTGGCCTGCACTTCGCCTGTTGCAGGATTAAAGACGTCGGCGAAACGGCCGGACGTACCTTTGACGTGCGCGCCGCCGATATAATGGGTCAGTTCTTGCATGGGGATCCTCCAGATCTGGTGATCGCAGTATAGGCTTGCGTTTTTCGGCCTGAAAGAACGAATATACCAAAACTGTTTTGCAAAAATGCAAGGGCAACATGGATAATTGGGACGACATGCGGGTCTTTCTGGCGGTCGCACGCGCCGAAGGGTTATCGGCGGCAGCACCGGGGCTGAAGATGGATCCATCCACTCTGGGCCGCCGGATCACACGGCTGGAGCGTCGTTTGGGTGCGGCGCTGTTTGTGAAATCGCCGCAAGGATATGCGCTGACCGATCTGGGCGAGCGGATGATGGCGCTGGCAACAGAGGCAGAAATTCCACTGGTGCGCGCTCAGGAGGAAGGGCAGGGCGATGCGGCAGCACTGACCGGGCAGATACGGATCGGCGCTCCGGACGGAGCGGCAAATTTTCTGCTGCCGCAGGTCTGTGCGGCCATTCAGGCGGATCATCCGCAGTTGGAGGTGCAGATTCTCGCGTTGCCGCGTGTCGTGAACCTGTCACGGCGCGAGGCGGATATGGCCATCACCGTGAGCCCGCCCGCGGCGGGTCGGCTGACTGTTCAAAAGATTACTGACTATCAGCTGCATCTGGCCATGCGCGCCGATGCCCCCCCTGTAAAGGGTCTCGCGGACCTCAGGCGGCGGCGGATTGTTGGCTATATCCCTGACATGATCTTTGACAAGGAACTGGATTATCTGGGCGAAATCGGCGCGGCTGGCGTGCAGATGGCATCAAATTCCGTGGCTGTCCAATTGCAGATGCTGCGGCAGGCAGGCATTGGGATCGTGCATGATTTCGCGCTGCCCTTTGCTCCGGAGCTGAAAGTGGTCTTGACAGATGAGGTTGCCCTCACACGGTCGTTCTACCTTGTCAGGCACCGGTCTGACCGACGTTCGGACCGGCTCGCTCGCTTTGCGGCGGCGTTGCGACATGGGATCCAGCAAGAGGTAGAGCGATTGGAGAACGCGGCGCGCTTGACAGCACGCCCTTCCATTTGAGACGCTGAAGTCCCAGAGCATCATCAAGGAACCCGAAAATGCTTGTATCCCAGATACTCAAATCCAAGCCTGAGACAGGTGTGATTTCCGTGACCCCGAACGCGACTGTGATTGAGGCAGCCAAGCTGTTATCGGCGCATCGCATAGGTACAGTCGTGGTGTCGGCAGACGGCGAGAGCCTTGATGGTATTTTATCCGAGCGCGATGTCGTGCGCGAATTGGGCAAGCGCGGGACGGGGTGCCTGACTGATCCGGTCAGCGCCCTGATGACCGCAAAGCTCACCACATGCAGCCCATCTGACAGCGCACTTGATGTGCTGGAGATGATGACCGACGGCCGGTTCCGCCACCTGCCTGTGATGGACGAGGGCAAGATGGTCGGGCTGATTTCCATTGGTGATGCCGTGAAGGGCCGTCTGGCAGAGCTGTCGATGGAAAAGGAATCGCTCGAAGGCATGATCATGGGACACTAAGGCGCGCCTTGCGTTTTGCCCTGTAATATAGTTGCTTTGCCGCGACTTGAGACATGACGAGGACGACCATGCGCGTAGGACTTTACCCCGGCACGTTTGATCCGGTGACGCACGGGCACCTTGATATCATTCAGCGGGCCTGTTCACTGGTTGATCGGTTGGTGATCGGCGTCGCGATCAACCGCGACAAGGGGCCGATGTTCACCCTGGAAGAACGGGTTGCCATGATCGAGGCGGAAGTCGCGCCTTTGGCCGCGGAAACCGGATGCCTGATTGTGGCCCATCCGTTTGAAAACCTGCTGATTGATTGCGCACATGACGTTGGCGCCTCTGTCATTATTCGTGGCCTGCGCGCGGTCGCTGATTTTGAGTATGAATACCAGATGGTTGGGATGAACCGCGCCATGGACAACACGATCGAGACCGTGTTCCTGATGGCCGAAGCGCAGCATCAGGCAATTGCATCCAAGCTGGTAAAAGAGATTGCCCGGCTTGGCGGTGATGTTTCGAAATTTGTGACCCCTGCCGTGAACACCGCCTTGATAGAGCGATTGGGTAAGTGAACTGGCTCTGGATGCTGGTCGGGACATATCTGATTTATGCGACCGTGATGGTCCTGGCGCATCCGCGCATGATTTATCCCTTTGGCCCCGACGCCTTTGACAACCCCCAATTCCGGCAAGAGATCGTGGCCGGGCGCGACGTTGCGATGGCTATCGCTGACGGTGACGATGATCCTGCGGTGTTGTTCTTCATGGGCAATGGCGGGTCATTGTCCTATTTCACCAATTCGCTTGCGGCTCATCTAACGGCGGGGCGCACCATTGCGGCCATGGAATACCCCGGTGGGGCCGGCATTCCCGGCAAAGCGTCAGAAGCGGGGCTGAAAGCGGATGCGCTGGCGGCCTATGACTGGCTGGCCGCCCGGCATGATGGGCCGATTGTGGTGCAGGGGGTTTCACTTGGAACCGGGCTTGCGATCCATGTTGCCGCCTCAAGACAGGTCGAGGCGATCTTGCTGGATGCGCCCTATACATCGCTTTGTGAATTGATGACAAAGGCGGCGTATCTTCCTGCCTGCTATCTTCCGGGGGTTCAGAAGTGGCGGTCTGTTGACGATGTGCCAGCGCTGGCGGCCCCCGTCCTGATCCAGCATGGCACAGCAGACCAACTTATCCCCGTGACATATGGTGAGCGTCTGGCGGCCATGATGCAAGAGGCGGGTTTGCCAGTGACGTTTCACGCTGTTGAGGCGGCAACCCACAACAATCTGTCGGGGCAGCCGGGGTATCAGGATCGGATCAACACTTTCCTGGCCGGGGTCGTGAAATAGGAAAGCCGCGCCCGTGGGCGCGGCGTGATTGCATCAACGTGATGTTGGTTCAGCCATAAATCACCTTGGCTGCTGTCTTGGCCGCGTCTTCGCGGAACATCCCAAGGTCAATTGCTGTCGCAACCGGCATTGTGGCCAGCTGGTGCTTGAGGCGGGAATAGGCCACGCGCTTTTCAATTGCGGTGCGAACGGTGTTCAGTACGGTCATTTGCGTGCTCCTTTAAGTCATCGCGTTTCGTTGTCTCGCTTTATCATGTAGCGATGCTGCAGCGCAGCACAACTGACAGTTAGCGCTACCGGCTATGTGGAGCTTGCATGGCGGGTTCTGCATTTTGCCCAAAAAAAAGCCGACCCAAGAGGACCGGCTTTTGTCGTCGTCTGAGGGCCAGGTCAGGTCAGATCAGCTTGCCCATCGCAACGGCAGTATCGGCCATCCGGTTCGAGAAACCCCATTCATTGTCATACCACGTCAGGATCCGCACCATGTTGCCGTCCAGCACCTTGGTTTGATCCAGATGGAAGATCGACGAATGAGGATCGTGGTTGAAATCAGAACTGACCATGGGCAGGTCGGTGTAACCCAAAACTTCGGCCATGTCGCCATCGGCAGCTTTCACGATGGCCGCATTGATTTCTTCAACCGTGGTGTCACGCGCGGCCTCAAACGTCAGGTCCACGACGGAAACATTTGGTGTCGGGACCCGGATCGCAACGCCATCGAGCTTGCCATTCAGTTCGGGCAGAACGAGGCCCACAGCCTTGGCGGCGCCTGTGGAAGTCGGGATCATCGACAGGGCCGCGGCGCGGGCGCGATAAAGGTCCTTGTGCATGGTATCCAGTGTCGGCTGGTCGCCTGTATAGCTATGGATCGTGGTCATGAAGCCTTTGGTGATCCCGACAGTATCGTTAAGAACCTTAGCCACGGGCGACAGGCAGTTGGTCGTGCAGGATGCATTTGAGACAACGATGTCGTCGCGGGTCAGAACATTGTCGTTCACGCCGTAAACAATTGTTTTATCAGCGTTCTTTCCCGGTGCCGAGATCAGAACACGGCTTGATCCGTTATCAAGATGTGCCTGGCAGGCCTCTTTGCTGGTAAAGATACCTGTACATTCCAGCACGATATCCACGTCAGCCCAGGGCAGGTCGGCGGGGTTGCGGATCGCGGTGACCTGGATGGGACCGCGACCCACATCAATGGTTGTTTCAGTGGTGGTCACGGTGCCCGGAAACCGCCCGTGTACGCTGTCAAAGCGCAGCAGGTGGGCATTTGTTTCAACCGGGCCAAGATCGTTGATCGCGATGACGTCGATATCTGTGCGTCCGCTTTCGATGATCGCGCGCAGGACGTTGCGGCCAATCCGGCCAAATCCGTTGATAGCTACTTTGACAGCCATGGTCGTCTCCTCTGGGTCAATGTTGGCGCTAACATTGCGATTTATGCGGAAAGGTCAACCATTGATCGTTGCTAGCGCCAGAAGGCCATCCATTCGATGAGCGCCGCAAGCTTGCGCAGCAGAAAGATGGTGCTGGCCCGATCATACAGGATATCGTCAGTCACAAATAGTGCGACGACAAGGATGCCGATGATCAGGGCGAGTTTATTGGTCATACCTGGTGTCTAGCGACCGATCCGACAAATGGCAAAGCCCGCTTGCGCGGGCGCGTCAGACTTTGGCCAAAGTCTGCGACCAGATCCTCTGCGAGGATTTGAGGTCGCAATCAGTGCAGGCGGCCCATGGTCGCGGCAACATCGGCCATCCGGGCCGAAAAGCCCCACTCATTGTCATACCATGCCAGCACGCGCACCGTTTTGCCGCCCACCACCTTGGTCTGCTCGGGCGCAAAGATGGAGCTTTCAGTGGTGTGGTTGAAATCGATGCTGACCTTTGCTTCGTCATCATAGGACATCACCATGCCCATATAGCCGGCTGCTGCCTCTGCCACGATCGCGTTTACATCGGCAACTGTCACCGATTTGCCCGCCTCGAAGGTCAGATCAACCGCGCTGACATTGGGGGTCGGAACCCGCATCGCAGTGCCGTCCAGTTTCCCGGCAAGCTCTGGCAGCACGTCACCCAATGCTTTGGCCGCCCCTGTTGATGTCGGGATCATTGCCATCGCGGCAGCGCGGGCGCGGTAGAGATCACTGTGGCGCCGATCCAGCGTCGGCTGGTCGCCGGTATAGCTGTGGATCGTCGTCATGATGCCGCGCTCAATCCCGATCGCATCGTTCAGAACCTTGGCAAGGGGCGCAAGGCAATTGGTGGTGCAGGACCCGTTAGAGACCATCCTCTCGGTCGCGATGAGGTCGCGGTGGTTCACGCCGTAGACGACCGTGCGGTCAACCTGGGTCGCCGGGGCCGAGATCAGGACCTTTTTCGCCCCGCGTTGCAGGTGTACGCCTGATTTCAGACCGTCGTTGAATTTGCCCGTGCATTCCAGCACCACATCAACGCCGTCCCAGTCCAGCTCTGCGGGCTCATAGGTGGACATGACGTCAATCGGGCCACGGCCCAGATCAAGGGTGTTCCCATCGACCTTGACCGGGTTGCCAAAGCGGCCATGTACGCTGTCATATTTGAGCAAATGGGCATTGGTTTCAATCGGCCCGGTGGCGTTGATCTTGACAACCTGCACGTCGTTGCGCGCGGCCTCGGTGATATGCGCCAGCGTGCAACGCCCGATGCGGCCAAAGCCGTTGATCCCGATGGTGACTGTCATGCCTGCGGTCCTCTGGTGGGCGTTGTTCTTGGCGGGTGTATAGGGGGATATGCGGCAGCGACAAAAGGAAAAAGCGTTTCTGCTCAATATGTTATCGTTAACATATGCTGTTAGCGTTAACGATGCCACGGTTGCGGGATGTGTTATCGCAAACAGTTTCGGACCGGTCGAATCGGTCGTGGATATTCAGGTGGCCACTTGGCATCAGTCGATTGCCCTGTTCCCTGTCGATTTTTGCCAACAAAGGGGAGCGCGGCGGTCTGTGAACCGTTCTTTGGGGCATTTCCGCGCTTGGCGTTACTCATACCGCGCAGCGAGATCATCCAGCGTCAGGACCTGCGGCACGAAGCCCGCGTCCTCCGGGTTGTTGTCCGGGTCGGAGGCCACGCACATCACGTCGCAAAGTTGCCGCGCGTTCTGCGCTGCATAGTCGATCCGCCAGACCCGGCCACCGGGTGTGCTGATGTAGCCGTCGATCTGGTCGGCGAAATCGCCCCTGAGGTCATCGGGTGATGGGACTTCGTTGTCATAGATGCCCGAAAACGCACCATGCGTGTGATAAGAGGCGCGCACGTCATCGCCGGGCTGCGGCAAATCGCAATAATCCTCGCGCCCGCGCACCGGTACCGTGGCGGCCAGGTTGCCGGCTTCGGTTTCAAAGATGTAGCCGCAGTATTCCCGGCTTTCTGCGATCGAAATGGGTTGCAGCCCATTCAGAACGGATATTGCGAAAGCATCCAGATTGTCAGTCTGCGCAACGACGGCAGGACCGTTTGCGCAGTTGACGAGGGCCAACAGGCCAATGGTGGTCACTGCGGTGCTACTCTTGAGAAACGTCATCGCAGTGACCATATTTCCCTATTTTATCAAGGATTTGACCTTATCGGCCGTGTCCTGTGCCGTGATCCCGAATTCCTTGTAGAGCCGGTCGGCGGGGGCAGAGGCACCAAAGCCGGGCATCCCGATGAAACCAGATTTTTCGCGCTTGCCGCGCTCTCCAAAGAGCCAGCGATCCCAGCCAAACCGGACGCCGGCCTCAATGGCGACACGCACGGGGCCGCCGGGCAGGACACGCTTGCGGTAGGCCTCGTCCTGTTCTTCGAAAATTTCCCAGCAGGGCATGGACACAACCCGCGTACCGATCCCTTCGGCCTGCAAAAGGTCGCGGGCGTCCAGCGCGATGCTGACCTCTGACCCGGTGGCCATCAGGATCGCCTGGCGCTTGCCTTCGGCGTCGGCCAGAACATAGGCGCCCTGGGCGACCATGTTCTTGTTCTTGTGTTCGGTCCGCACTGTCGGCAAGCCCTGACGGGTCAGCGCCAGCACGCTGGGTGTGTTCTGCGCTGTCAGCGCAAGTTCCCATGCTTCGGCGGTTTCAACCGTATCGGCAGGACGGAAAACATTCATGTTTGGCGTCGCCCGCAACATGGCAAGATGTTCGACCGGCTGGTGTGTCGGGCCATCTTCGCCAAGGCCAATGCTGTCGTGGGTCATCACATAAGTCGTGGGAATGCCCATCAGCGCAGACAGGCGCATGGCACCGCGCGCGTAATCGGTAAAGCACATGAACGTGCCGCCATAGGGCCGCGCACCACCATGCAGAGCCATGCCGTTCATGGCTGCCGCCATCCCGTGTTCGCGCACACCATAATAGATGTAGCGGCCTTTGCGGGTGTCGGGGTGAAACACGCCCATGTCTTTGGTCAGGGTGTTGTTTGAGCCCGTCAGGTCAGCAGATCCGCCGATGGTTTCCGGCATGATCGGATTGATCACCTCCAGCGTCATCTCGGATGATTTACGGGTCGCAACCTTCGGCTGGCCTTCGCTGATTTGCTTTTTCAGGGCGCGGATCGTCGCGGAAAGTCTCTTGGGCGGTTCTCCGGCATAGGTGCGATTGAAGGCAGCCTGCTTGTTTGCCGAAAGCGAGGCAAAGCGATCCTGCCACTCCTTGTGCGCGGTTGCGCCGGCTGCCCCGATGGCGGCCCATTGTTGGCGTGCCCGGGCGGAAACTTCAAAGTCACCCAATGGTGCGCCATAGGCCTCTTTTGCAGCCCTGAGTTGATCGGCGTCTGTCAACGCGCCGTGACCCTTGGAGGTGTCCTGTGCCGCGTGACCCAGTGCGATATGGGTCTTGCAAGCGATCATCGAGGGCTTGCCCGCTTTTTTGGCGGCTGTGATCGCTGCGTCGATCGCTTCAGGGTCATGGCCATCAATTTCCTGTACATGCCAGCCGGAGGCTTTGAAGCGCATGGGCTGATCGGTAATATCAGCGATATCGACGGTGCCGTCGATGGTGATGTTGTTGTTGTCCCAGAATACGATCAGGTTGGACAGCTTTTGCATCCCTGCCAGCGCAATCGCTTCCTGGCTGACGCCTTCCATCAGGCAGCCGTCACCGGCCATCACATAGGTGTGGTGATTGATGATCTTCTTGCCCCAGGTCGCGCGCTGGATTTCCTCGGCGATTGCGAAGCCAACCGAATTGGCGATGCCCTGACCCAGCGGGCCGGTGGTGGTTTCAATCCCGCGGGCGTGTCCGAACTCCGGGTGCCCGGCCGTGCGCGCGCCCCATTGGCGAAAATCCTTGATCTGCTCAAGTGGCATATCGTCATAGCCAGTCAGATACATCAGCGAGTAAAGCAGCATGGAGCCGTGACCGGCGGACAGAATGAACCGGTCGCGGTCGGGCCAGTGCGGCGCTTGTGGATCGAACCTGAGGTGCTTTTCAAACAGGACGGTCGCCACATCGGCCATGCCCATGGGCATGCCGGAGTGGCCGGAGTTGGCTGCCGCAACCGCATCCAATGTCAAAGTCCGGATGGCGGTAGCTTTCATCCAATGGTCTGGGTGGGCGGTGCGCAGGGCTGCAATATCCAAGGTGATCGGGTCCTATTTGCGAAATGTGAACGTCAGGCTTGTCAGCGTCATATCAGTCCGGTTCTCAAGATCAAGCGCGACGGCTAAGTTACTCATATTCTTGGCACCCGCCCGTTTGCGGGGAGGCGTGCAATGGCATACGCTTGCTTGCAAGAGGCACGATTCGGCGCGCTGCGCCTCGCAGTTGGGGCAAAAAACAGGCGGGCTACAAAGGTTATGGCAAAGACGGGGATACCCCCGCGCCACGAAAGGACGGGCGGATGAGTGATATCAGTATGTTGGAAAGTCGCATCACAGCGGCGCTAGACCGGATCAGGCAAGGCCTGGATGCGGCGGGTGAGCAAACCCCCGCCGACCCCGGCTTGCAGGCCGCCCTCGAAGAGGAGCGCGCCCAAAATGCTGAACTGATCGAACGGGTGCGGGTCCTGAAAGAGCGTCAGGACAAACAGATCGCCAATCTGACATTGCGCGCCGAGACCCAAAGCAAGCATCTGATGAGGCTGGACGAAGAATTGCAGCAGCTGCGTGCATCAAACGTTCAGTTGCGCGAAATGAACACCAAACTGCGCGAGACCGTGACCACAGGGCTTGCGCCAGAGCTGCTTGACGCGGCAGTTGCAACCGAACTGGAGGCGCTGCGCGCGCAACGCTCTGCCGATGCAGCCGAGGTCGATGCCATTCTGGACGAGTTGAAGCCCCTGATTGAGGAGACACCCCATGCCGCAGGTTGAAATTGCTATCGGGGGTCGCACGTTTGAAGTGGCCTGTCAGGACGGCGAAGAACATTTTCTGCATTCAGCCGCGGCAATGCTTGATACGGAGGCCTCTCATCTCGCAGCGCAGATCGGCCGGATGCCGGAGGCGCGGATGCTGTTGATGGCAGGTCTGATGCTGGCGGATAAGACCGCAGGGCTGGAAGATAAAGTGCGCGCGTTGGAAGCGGAAGCGGCCAAGATGCGCACACAGATGGAGAGCTTGCAGGGTCAACCGGCGCCTGAACCCATTCGCGTGGAAGTGCCTGTCGTCCCGGCGACCGTGACAGACGCCCTGGCCGAAATCGCCGCGCGTGCGGAAGCTCTGGCCGATCAGGTCGAAGCGCGTTAGCGAACAGGCGGGCAGGGCGCCCGCCCGTCGCCATTAGGCGTTGGCTTCGCGGATCTTGTCGGCGGCGTCTTTGTCAAAGGTCACACCATTGTCAGCAAAGAGCGTGTCGAGTTCGCCCGAGAGCGTCATTTCGGTGATGATATCGCAACCGCCGACGAATTCGCCTTTGACATAGAGTTGTGGGATCGTGGGCCAATCCGAATAGTCCTTGATCCCCTGCCGGATTTCATCATCGGCGAGCACATTCACGTCGCTGAAATCCACACCCATAAAGTTCAGCACTCCGGCCACGCGGGATGAGAACCCGCATTGTGGCATGCTCTTGGTGCCTTTCATGAAGAGGACGACATCGTTGGTGGTGACGGTTTCTTTGATCTGGTCTTGGGCAGTCATTTTGCATTCCCTTGCAAGGTTTTTTTCCGCGACGCACGTGGGTGAGTGCAGGGCAGCATGAAGTAAAACGGCCCCAACATCGCTAATTTCAATCCGTTCAGCATCAGTCCGGCGCTTTCGTTGTCAGTGCCAGCGCATGCAATTCCCCATTGCTTCCATCCATCTTGCCCTTCAACGCGGCATAAACTGCGCGCTGTTGTTGCACGCGGTTCTTGCCCCGGAAGCTTTCGTCGATCACCTCGGCGGCGAAATGGGTGCCGTCATCGCCCTGGACGTTGATTTTGGCATCAGGAAAACGCTCGCGCAGCAAGGCTTCGATCGCATGGGCAGTGATGGGCATTTCAGTTCCTCTGGCTTTCTTGTGCTTAACCTAGGTGCGTGTGTGCTGGTGGACAAGTGGGGATGCCTCCGGCGGAAGTTTGACCCGACGAAGAAAGGTCAGGCAACTGCATTTTCAAAGGACGTACGGAATATCCCGCTGAGGTCAGACAAGAGTGCGTTCTGGCTGCCAAAGGTGATCAGGTCACCACCAGCTTTGCCCACCGTCGTCAATGTGACGCCCGCCTGGTTTGCAGCGATCATCAGCGCTTCGGCCTGATCAAAATTGCATGCGATCAGGTAGCGCGCCTGATCTTCGCCAAAGAGCATGGGAGTGTCTTCGATATCGAGCGTAACGCCAATGCCAGCGGATTCAGCCATTTCGAAAGCAGCCAGAGCGAGGCCGCCGTCGGAAAGATCGGTGCAGGCTTTGATGTAGGCATGATTGGCGCGGATGAATTCGCCATTGGCTTTCTCAGCGGCCAGATCGACCGGTGGGGCATCTCCTTCGGCACGCCCATGGACTTCCGCAAGCAGGGCAGACTGCCCCAGGTGGCCGGCTGTCTCGCCCAGGAGAAGCAAGAGGTGCCCTTCGCGAAGATCACCTGCGATCATGTGGTCAGGGTGATTGATAATGCCGACCGCCCCGATTGTCGGCGTGGGCAGGATCCCCTTGCCATCGGTTTCATTGTAAAGCGAAACATTGCCCGAGACGATCGGCATATCAAGCGCCTTGACCGCTTCGCCGATCCCCTGGATCGCACCCACGAATTGCCCCATGATCTGCGGTTTTTCCGGATTGCCGAAGTTCATGTTGTCTGTCGTTGCCAAGGGGGTGGCACCCACGGCGGTGAGGTTGCGATAGGCTTCGGCCACAGCCTGTTTGCCGCCTTCGACCGGGTTGGCCTTGACGTAGCGCGGTGTCACGTCGCTGGTGAAGGCCAGTGATTTATCGGTGCCATGGACCCGCACAATGCCGGACCCCGCGCCAGGTGTGCGGGCCGTGTCGCCCATCACCTGCTGGTCGTACTGTTCATAGACCCACTGTTTGCCCGCGTAGTTGGGGCTGGAAATCAGCGCGCGCAAACCGTCGATCGGGTCGACGCCTGCGATCTCACCCAGCGGTGCGGGCGTGGGTGTTGGCTGCCACGGGCGGTCGTATTCCGGAGCGGAACCAGAGAGGGTCGCCAGCGGCAGGTCTGCCTTGATTTCGTTGTTGTGCAAGACGATGAACCGGTCTTCCGCGATGGTTTCACCAACGATGGCAAAATCGAGGTCCCATTTCTCAAATACGGCGCGGGCTTTGGATTCCAGTTCGGGCCGAAGAACCATGAGCATGCGTTCCTGGCTTTCGGAGAGCATCATCTCATAGGCGGTCATGTTGTCTTCGCGCTGGGGAACGGCGTTCAGGTTCAGCCGGACACCAAGGCCGCCCTTGTCGCCCATCTCTACGGCAGAGCAGGTGAGGCCGGCGGCCCCCATGTCCTGGATCGAGATGACCGCACCAGTGGCCATCAGTTCCAGCGTGGCTTCCATCAGGCGTTTTTCGGTAAATGGATCACCCACCTGAACGGTGGGGCGCTTTTCTTCGATGGTATCGTCGAATTCGGCCGAGGCCATCGTCGCCCCCCCCACACCGTCGCGTCCGGTCTTGGCGCCGAGGTAAACCACGGGCATGCCTATGCCAGAGGCGGCTGAGTAAAAGATCTTGTCGGCATCAGCGAGGCCTGCCGCGAAGGCGTTGACAAGGCAGTTGCCGTTGTAAGCGGGGTCAAAGCGGACTTCACCACCTACGGTCGGCACACCAAAACAATTGCCATAGCCACCCACCCCGGCCACGACGCCATTCACCAACTGGCGGGTTTTGGGGTGGTCGGGCGCGCCGAAACTCAGTGAATTCATGGCGGCAATGGGACGTGCGCCCATTGTGAACACATCGCGCAGGATGCCGCCCACACCCGTGGCCGCCCCCTGATAGGGCTCGATATAGCTGGGGTGATTATGGCTTTCCATCTTGAACACCACGGCCTGACCATCGCCAATATCAACGACGCCTGCATTTTCGCCTGGTCCACAAATGACCTGGGGGCCTTCGGTGGGCAGGGTGCGCAACCATTTCTTGGAGGACTTGTAGGAACAATGCTCGTTCCACATGGCCGAAAAGATGCCAAGCTCGGTGAAGGTGGGCGCGCGTTCGATGATCTTTAGAATGCGTTGGTATTCGTCAGCCGAAAGCCCGTGGGCGGCGATCAGGTCGTCGGTGATGGCAGGCTCTTGCATCTTGGTCCCCCGGGGCTTCGAGTCGCGGGTGTTTTAAGGGGTTGCGCGTAGGAGGGAAAGGGAGGTGTTCGGTCGGGCGGTCAGAAGCCTCCGGCGGAAGTTTGACCGGACGAAGAAAGAGGTGAATTGCGCCGCCTGCCGTCGGGCAAAAAAAATGCCGGGCGCGAAGCCCGGCGAAGTCCAACAGGGAGGTGAAGAAGATGTGCAATTAAGCGTCATCGCCTTCACGGATCAAATATGGTTCATTTTTTGACCATTCAAGAAAAAATGACGAAGTTTTCTGCAATGCCGCTATGACTCTGATGCATAGCTCTAGGATTGGCGGGTCGCTTCACGCTTGGTTGCAGTTTTTTGCCCCCGGGGTGAAAGGGGCATGCTGTCCGCCCTAATCGGGGGCGGCTTCGCGCATTCTTCTCCGATGAGCGATGATTTCATCCTGCACGAAGTCGCGGAAGGCACTGATCCGCTTTGACTGCCGCAATTCCTCTGGATAGGCCAGGAAAACAGGCACTTCGCCACTTTCAAGATCGGGCAGAACACGGACCAGATCAGGAAAATCTTCGGTGACGTAATCGGGCAGGACGCCAATGCCGATATTGTTCAGCACCCCCTGCAAAACGCCGAAATAGTTGTTCACCGTGAATGTATTGGGGATATCCGCGGTCATCAGGTGTTGAAGCAGGGTCGCACCGGCGGCAACCTGAATGGAATTCAGGCTTTGGCAGATCAAACGGTGATCGCTCATGTCATGCAGCGTTTCCGGCGTTTCGTTCTGTTCCAGATAGGTCTGCGTTGCATAAAGCCGCATGCGCACCGACATCAGGCGCTTGCGGATCAGGTCGGCCTGCGAGGGCTCTTTCATGCGAATGGCTACATCGGCTTCGCGCATGGGTAGGTCGAGGACACGTTCTTCCAGCATCAGGTCGATCTTGAGGTCGGGGTAAAGCTCGTAAAGCTTGGGCAGGCGCGGCGCGAGCCAGAGCGTGCCGAAACCGGTGGTCGTTGTGACGCGCAGCTCACCAAAGACTTCTTCCTCGCTGTCGCGGATACGGGCCGAGGCCGCTTCCAGCCGTTTGTTCATGGATTTGGTGGCGTCGAAAAGCAATTCACCCTGTTCGGTGAGAATCAGGCCGCGCGCGTGCCGGTGAAACAGCGTGGTGTTCAGCGATTCTTCCAAGGCCCGAATCTGCCGGCTGACCGCCGATTGCGACAAATGCAGCGTGTCACCGGCGTGTGTCAGCGATCCCGCGTCAGCGACGGCGTGAAATATTCTTAGCTTGTCCCAGTCCATTTCGCCCTGCCATCGCAATTGTTACCGCTATCTTCGGGCGAACATTACGCGCAGACGGGGTTTTGATGCAAATCCCCATCGCAAATATTTTCCGCTTTGTAGGTCAGCCTTTTTGACCTATACTTGTTACAACGGATTTGACGCGCGGGGAGGTGCGAGATGAGCCATCAGGATGTGTCTCTCAATGACCGGAACGACCTGACAAAACATCAGATCTTGCTCAATGGCACGCAGGCGCTTGTCCGGCTGATGCTGATGCAGCGCGCGCGTGATGAACAGGCCGGTCTGAACACCGCAGGCTATGTGACCGGTTATCGCGGCTCGCCTCTTGGCGCTGTTGATATGCAGATGGCCCGCGCAAAGGATGTGCTGGAGCCTGCGCACATCACATTTCAGCTTGGATTGAACGAAGATCTGGCCGCAACGGCCCTGTGGGGCAGCCAGCAGGCCGAGCTGCGCGGTGAAGGCAAATATGACGGCGTCTTTGGCCTGTGGTACGGCAAGGGCCCCGGCGTGGACCGATCCGGAGACGTGATGCGCCACGCCAATATGGCAGGGACATCCCCCCATGGCGGGGTGATCATGGCTATGGGTGACGACCATACGGGCGAAAGCTCGACCACCTTGCACCAGTCTGATTGGGCGATGATCGATGCCTATATGCCCGTCGTATCGCCCGCTGGCGTGCAGGAAATCCTGGACTACGGGCTTTATGCCTGGGAATTGTCGCGCTTTGCAGGTGTCTGGGTTGGTCTCAAGACCATGAAAGACACGATCGAAGTGACATCTGTTGTGGATGGCAACCCTGACCGCATGTCCTTTGTCCGCCCGGATTTCGAGATGCCTGAGGGTGGATTGAACATTCGGGTGACCGATACGCCGCAATTGCAAGAAGCGCGGATGATCGACCACAAACGTTTTGCAGCCGAAGCATTCAGCCGGGCCAACAAGATGGATCAGCGCAAATGGGGCAAACCGGGCGCAAAGATTGGCTTTGTCGCGGCTGGCAAGAACTGGCTGGATTTGCAGCATGCACTGTTGCTACTGAACATTGATGAGCCCGAGGCCGAACGGCTGGGGATTACCACCTATAAGGTCGGGCAGGTCTGGCCGCTGGATATGGTATCTTTCCATGAATGGGCCGAAGGGCTCGACCTGATTGTGGTGGTCGAAGAGAAGCGCAAACTGATTGAAGTCCAGGTCAAGGAGGCGATCTTTGACGACCGGCGAGGGCGCCGAGTTTATGGCTGGCACAAGGGGACGGAACACTCAGAAGGGCGTCGGGAAGAGGTGTTTCAGACCAAGGCGGACATCAACCCGGTTGTGGTGGCTGAAAAGCTGGGTGGTATTTTGGTGGAAGAAGGCTGTGGCACTGCCGGGGTTGAGGCGGGGCTGGCCGCACTGGCCGAAGGGCGCCGTGCGGATAACGCCCCTGAACTGGCGCAGCGCCTGCCGTATTTCTGTTCCGGCTGCCCGCATAATACCTCGACCAAGGTGCCAGATGGGGCGCGTGCCTATGCCGGGATTGGCTGTCACTATATGGTGCAGTGGATGGACCGCGAAACCGTCGGGTTTACCCAGATGGGCGGCGAAGGCGCCAACTGGGTGGGCGAAGCTCCGTTTTCGGACCGTGACCACATGTTTCAGAACCTTGGCGATGGCACTTATAACCATTCAGGCGTTCAGGCCATTCGGTTTGCCCTGATGGCCGGGACCAATATCACCTATAAGATCTTGTATAATGACGCTGTGGCGATGACCGGTGGGCAACATAATGACGGTGACCTGAAAGCAGATCAGATATGCCGCGAAGTGCAGGCGATGGGTGTGCGCAACATCGCGCTGGTGTATGATGACAAGGAAGACGTTGATCTGAACCTTTTCCCGAAGGGGCTGGATGTGCATGAGCGGGCGGAATTACCCATCGTTCAGGAGAAATTTAGTAAATACAAAGGTGTGTCTGTCATTGTTTATGTACAGACCTGTGCCGCCGAAAAGCGCCGTCGCCGCAAGCGCGGCCAATTTCCCGACCCCGACAAGCGGGTTTTCATCAACCCGGATATCTGTGAGGGCTGCGGTGACTGCGGCCTACAGTCGAACTGTGTGTCCATCGTGCCGGTCGAGACGGAACTGGGCCGTAAGCGGGCGATCGATCAATCCTCCTGCAACAAGGACTTTTCCTGCGTCAAAGGGTTCTGCCCGTCATTCGTGACCATCCAAGGCGCGCAGATCCGCAAGGAGGCGACAGCGCAGGTGGAGCTTCCCGATCTCCCTGAACCGGAATTGCCCGCGATCAACGGCACCCACAATGTGGTTGTCACGGGCGTTGGCGGGACAGGTGTTGTGACCATTGGGGCTGTCCTTGCAATGGCGGCTCATATCGACGGAAAAGGGGCGGGTATGATGGAAATGGCAGGGCTGGCCCAAAAAGGCGGCGCTGTGCATATCCATTGCCGGATTGGGGAAAGCCCGAGCGATATCAATGCGATCCGTGTCGCCATAGGCGAATGTGACACGCTGATCGGCGGTGATCTGGTCGTGTCCGCCGGGGCCAAGACGCTGGGGTTGATGAAAACCGGGCGGACCAAGGGCGTGGTCAACAGTCATGAAATCATCACTGGCGATTTTACCCGCGACACGGAATTCCGCCTTCCGACCGAGGAATTACAGGTCTCGCTCAAGGCCCGATTGTCTGATGGGCTGGCGATGTTTGATGCTTCCGAACTGGCCAAGGCTCTGCTTGGGGACAGTATTTATTCCAATATGATCGTGTTCGGCGCAACATGGCAAATGGGTGCAATACCAGTGGGTTATGAGGCGATCCTGCGCGCGATCAAGCTGAATGGCGCCGCCGTCGATCGCAACATCCGGGCGTTTGAACTGGGCCGTTGGGCCTATCTGTACCCGCAGGATGCCAGCGCTTTGCTGAAACCGAATACTTTCGAACTGCCAAAGTCACTGGACGACAGGATTGCCTTCCGAGAGGCCCATTTGACGGACTATCAGGGCAAGCGGCTCGCACGGCGTTACCGCAAGCTGGTCAATAAATTTCAGGACGAGCCGCTGCGCGAGGCGGTTGCGCTGGGGTATCACAAATTGCTCGGCTACAAGGACGAATACGAGGTGGCGCGCCTTTTGATGAAGACTGAGGCTCAGGTTCAGGCCGAGTTTGATGGCGACCTCAAGCTGACCTACCACCTTGCCCCGCCGATGCTAAGCAAAACCGGCCCGGATGGGCGACCAGCCAAGAAGGAATATGGTGCAGGCATGGCTTGGGCCTTCCCGAAATTGGCCAGGTTGAAATGGCTGCGCGGCACACCGTTTGATCCATTTGGCCGCACGGCCGAGCGCCGGATGGAACGGGCGCTGATCCGGGAGTACGAGGCCGATATGGCGGAAGTCCTGCGCATCCTGCGACCAGATACGCGCGAAGTGGCGATTGCGCTGGCGGCTTTGCCACGCGAAATTCGCGGCTTTGGTCCGGTAAAAGAGGCGAACGCGCGCAAGGCGGCCAAGAGGCGCGAAGAACTGCTGTCTGTTTTGCGTACCGCCCCGATGCAACACGCCGCAGAGTGAAACCGGCAAAAAGGGTGCCTCGGCGCGCGCAGGTCATCCGGCCCTGCCGGGATCGATAAATCCGCCTGTGGAGCGTTCAGGCAGCCGAACCCTGTCGACTGGGCGTAAACATTCGGATTTGACCCCAAAGGGTGCATGGATTTCCTTTACAAAGCCACGTATGAGTTGCGAAAGCCCGATTGATCGCCGTCAAACGGGCCAGGTGTTTGATTGCAAGAACGGAGTGCGCAATGGCAGTGGGCATATTCGATAGCGGGTTAGGGGGGCTGACGGTGCTGGATGCCGTGGCCAAGCGCTTGCCTGATCTGCCACTGGTCTACATGGGCGACAGCGCGCATGCGCCTTATGGCGTGCGGACACCGGACGATATCTATGATCTGACAACCAAGGCCACGCAGCGGCTGTTTGATGCAGGCTGCGATCTGGTGATCCTGGCGTGCAACACCGCTTCTGCCGCCGCCCTGCGCCGGATGCAGGAGGGCTGGGTGCCGCAAGGCAAGCGCGTGCTGGGCGTGTTCGTGCCGCTGATCGAGGCGCTGACGGAGCGGCAATGGGGTGACAACTCGCCCCCGCGCGAGGTGAATGTCAAGCATGTGGCGCTTTTTGCGACGCCGGCGACCGTGTCCAGCCGGGCGTTTCAGCGTGAACTGGCGTTCCGGGCGATTGGCGTGGATGTCGAAGCGCAGGCCTGTGGTGGTGTGGTGGATGCGATCGAAGAAGGGGATATGATCCTTGCTGAAGCATTGGTCAGCAGCCATGTCGATGCATTGAAACGCAAGATGCCCGAGCCCGACGCCGCCGTTTTGGGGTGTACCCATTACCCGCTGATGGCCAAGGAATTCCAGGCCGCGCTTGGACCAGAGGTCAAGGTTTTCTCTCAGGCTGAACTCGTTGCGGAAAGCCTTGCCGATTATCTGGTGCGGCGGCCCGAGATGATTGGCCCCGGCACAGAATCGGCTTTCCTTACGACGGGTGATCCGGCGCAGGTATCCAGCCGCGCAACCCAGTTTTTGCGACGAAAGATCACTTTTGACGCGGCCTGAACCCACTCAAGACCATTCATCCCAAGGGATAAAGACATGACCCATAACGTCGCCATTCTTGGCGCTTCTGGTTACACTGGCGCGGAGCTTGTGCGCCTGATCGCAACTCATCCAAACCTTCAGATCACCGGGCTGTCAGGCAATTCCAAGGCCGGTATGGCGATGGCGGATGTTTTCCCGCATCTGCGCCATCTGGACCTGCCAGTGTTGACCACTATCGCCGAGATGGACCTGAGCGGGGTTGATCTGGTGTTCTGTGCGCTGCCGCATGCCACCTCTCAGGCGGTTATTTCCAAGCTGCCCAAGACGCTCAAGATTGTGGATCTCTCGGCCGATTTTCGGCTGCGCGATCCGGCGGACTATGAAAAATGGTACGGGAAAGGGCATGCCGCGACCGAAATGCAGGGCGAGGCGGTCTATGGCCTCACCGAATTCTACCGCGACCAGATCAGGGAAGCGCGTTTGGTGGCCGGCACAGGCTGCAATGCCGCAACGGGCCAGTATGCGCTGCGCCCCCTGATAGAGGCAGGGGTTATCGATCTGGATCAGATCATCATTGATCTCAAGGCGGCCGTTTCAGGCGCGGGGCGCAGCCTGAAAGAGAATTTGCTGCACGCGGAATTGTCAGAAGGGGCGCATGCCTATGCCGTGGGCGGAACCCATCGGCACCTTGGTGAGTTCGACCAAGAGTTTTCCGCGATTGCGGGGCGCCCGGTGCAAGTGCAGTTCACCCCGCATCTGATTCCCGCCAACCGCGGCATTTTGTCTACGACCTATGTGCAAGGCGATCCTGAGGCCATATATACGGCGTTAGTCGCCGCATATGCGGATGAGCCATTTATCGAGGTACTGCCAATGGGACAGCATCCATCCATCAAACACGTCCGGGCATCGAATTTCTGCCATATCGGTGTCGTCGCTGACCGTGTGCAGGGCCGCGCAATCGTCATTGCGGCATTGGACAATCTGACCAAAGGGTCCTCGGGGCAGGCGGTTCAGAACGCCAACCTGATGCTGGGCTTGCCAGAGACGGAGGGCCTGATGCTGGCCCCGGTGTTCCCATGAGCCGGGGTCTGAAGGGCCTCAAGAAGCGCCGCCGCGTCCAGGTGATCTCAATGGCTGGGGTGAGTATCGCGCTGATCCTAGTACTGTTGTGGTTCCTGCCCGACGACAGTTTCCAGTTCTTCCGGTCACCCTCCGAGATCGTAGAATCACCGCCACCACCCAATGAGCTGTTCCGCATCGGTGGCCTGGTTGAAGAAGGCTCGGTCGTGCGCGGTCAGGGTGAACAGATCACATTTTCCGTCACCGACGGCGGCGCGGTGATTCCGGTTGTTTACAACGGCATCCTGCCTGATCTGTTTGCGGAAGGTCAGGGGATGGTCGCGCAGGGATATTACGTGAATAATCGCTTTGAAGCCGTTGAAATACTTGCGAAACATGATGAAACTTACATGCCCACCGAAGTGATAGAAGCGCTCAAGGAACAGGGCATCTATGTTGACCCGGACGGTAATGTCGTCACCAATTAACCAATAGCCAGCAGTCTTTGCCCCAGTTCATCAAGAGGGGCAAAGATGCAGAACGTGACCCAAATAGCCCAAGAGATCGTGGCCCGTGAGGGCGGCTATGTGGATGATGCCGATGATCCCGGCGGGGCGACCAAATATGGTGTTACCATCGATACGATGCGGCGGCTCGGGCTGGACCTGACCCGCGACGGGCGCATTGATACCAGGGATTTGCGGGTTCTGACCCGCGCCCATGCGGTATCAATCTTTGTGGACCACTACTTTGTGGAACCGCGCATTGATCAGTTGCCCGCACCGCTGCACCCGAGCGTGTTTGATATGTATGTCAATGCCGGTGCCAATGCAGTGAAAATTCTTCAGCGCCTGCTGGGGGATATGCGGATCGCTGTGACCGTGGACGGGGTGATTGGCCCTGAAACCATCGCTGCGTCCAGGCAGGCCATGGCGGCCGCGCCCGATCATCTGGTCGATGCCTACGGGATCGGGCGGCGCAATTATTACTATGATCTGGCTGACCGGCGGCCGGCCAGCCGCAAATATGCGCGCAGGCGTGACGGCGGCAAGGGCGGCTGGATCAGGCGCGCCGAAGAATTCATCTCTGAAAAATACCGGCTGAGCGACGCGCAGCATCGGGCAAGGGTGGCGCAATGGGCTTGATTTCGGGGATCATGGCGTTCCTCTTCGGGGATGGGCGCAACGTGGTGGCTGACACCGCCGAAGTGTTCCGCGAAAACGCTGAAAATGGGGCGGTGCGGGCGGCTGCGGCACGGTCCGACAGTCTGGCCCAGTTTGCCGCTGAGTTTGCAGGCCCGCGCCGCGGCTTTTTTGATCGGTTCATCGACGGGCTGAACCGGCTGCCGCGCCCTGCGCTGGCATTGGGCACGATCTGGCTGTTCGTCATGGCGATGCTGCGGCCTGACCAATTCACCAAAGGGATGGAAGGGCTGGCAGCTGTGCCTGAGCCGCTTTGGTGGTTGATGGGCGCAATCGTCAGTTTCTATTTTGGCGCACGTCATCAGGTAAAAACGCAGGAGTTTCAAAGGTCTGTGGCCATGAGTCTGGCCGCGACGCGGCTGCCGCCGGAGGGCCCGACGGTTTTGCCCGCCAACCCGGCGCTTCAGGATTGGCAGGCCGCCAATGCAAACTGAGGGTGCAGGTCAGCTCGAACGCCGCATCATTGCGCTTGAGATGCGCAATGCGGTGGACGATGTCCACCGGGCCAACGTCGCCACGCGGCTCAGTGCAATTGAAGACACGCTGAAATGGCTCGTGCGGCTTGTGATCGGCGGGATTCTGATGGCAGGTGTCACCTATGCCATGCAAGGCGGGCTGGCTATCTGAGCCTGCCTTGCGGTCCTTTGCGGGCCTGCGGGCTGATATGATGCCCAAAATCGCCTGTTTGGTGAAAATAATATGGGTGTGAGGCCTCAGAGGCCTTTCCTAAACTGATCAGTTCATTACGTTAGGGGAAAGTTTCAAAAGGATCCCGCGCATGGACTATCAGGCCATCAAACTTGTCATTCGCAATTCTGTCGCGGTGATTACACTGAACCGACCCGACATGATGAATGCACTGAACACGCAGATGCGGGCCGAGATCACCCATGCAATGAAGGCCGCCGAAAAGGACGCGCGCGTTGTGGTGCTCACAGGCGCAGGCAAGGCGTTCTGTTCCGGGCAGGACCTTGGCGATGGCGGGAACGCCGCGTCGCTCGATCTGGAGCGCACCCTGCGTGATGAATATGTACCGATGCTGAAAGCGATCTTTGATTGCCGGGTGCCGACGATTTCGGCTGTGAATGGCCCCGCGGCAGGGGCAGGGGCGAACCTGGCGCTGGCCGCCGATGTGGTTATTGCCTCGGATGACGCCTACTTTATTCAGGCATTCACTCGCATTGGCCTGATCCCCGACGCAGGAGGCACCTATTGGTTGCCCCGGCAGATGGGCACGGCCAAGGCAATGGGGGCAGCGCTCTTCGCCGATAAGATCAGCGCCCAGCAGGCCTGCGACTGGGGGATGATCTATGAAACCGCCCCGGCGGCAACATTCCTGGAGCATGTGCAGGGCCGTGCAGCCCATCTGGCGCAGGGGCCAACTGTGGCCTATCGCCAGCTGAAGAAGGCGATCCGCGCGTCCTATGACAATTCGCTGGACGAGCAACTGGCGTTGGAAGCGAAACTGCAAGGGCGCTGCGGCAAGACCCGCGATTTTCAGGAGGGGGTCGTTGCCTTCCTGGACAAGCGTGCGGCTGTTTTCGAGGGTCGCTGAGCCGTCGATTAAACGCTGTCCGACCATTCTCCGTTGATGCAGACGGTTTTTTCTTTGCGGGTGGATCGCAATGGCAAAGGGCCACCCGAAGGCGGCCCTGTCATCTTAGCGTTTTTCAATATCAACATAGTTGCGCTGCATCTCGCCCAGATAAAGCTGGCGCGGGCGACCGATCTTGAGCTGCGGGTCGGCCAGTTGCTCGGACCATTGAGAAATCCAGCCGACGGTGCGGGCCAGCGCAAAGATTGGCGTGAACATTGAAGTGGGGAAACCCATCGCCTCAAGGATAATGCCGGAATAGAAATCCACGTTCGGGAACAGTTTCTTTTCGGCAAAATAAGGATCGGCCAGCGCCTGCCTTTCAAGCTCTTTGGCGACTTGCAGGATCGGGTTGTTTTCCACACCCATCAGGTCCAGCACCTCATCCGCGCTTTCTTTCATCACAGTCGCGCGGGGATCGAAGTTCTTGTAGACCCGATGGCCAAAGCCCATCAGGCGGTAGCTGTCGTTCTTGTCTTTTGCGCGGGCGATAAACTCGGGAATACGGTCAACCGTGCCGATTTCTTTCAGCATCTCAAGGCAGGCCTGGTTTGCCCCACCATGGGCCGGACCCCAAAGGCAGGCGATGCCCGCAGCGATACAGGCAAAGGGGTTTGCACCCGATGACGATGCCAGGCGCACGGTCGAGGTTGATGCGTTCTGTTCATGGTCCGCATGCAACGTGAATATCCGGTCCATCGCGCGGGCAAGGATCGGGTTCACATTGTATTCCTGCGCCGGCACGGCAAAGCACATATGCAGGAAGTTGGCCGCATAATCGAGGTCATTGCGGGGGTACACAAACGGCTGACCGATCGAGTATTTATAAGCCATTGCCGCAACAGTTGGCATCTTGGCAATCAGACGGATGGTCGCGACCTCGCGCTGGTGGGGGTCATTGATATCGGTGCTGTCGTGATAAAATGCAGACATCGCGCCGACCACGCCGACCATGGTGGCCATCGGGTGCGCGTCCCGGCGGAACCCGCGGAAGAAATTGTGCATCTGTTCGTGGATCATCGTGTGGTTGGTCACGAGGGATTCGAATTTCTCAAGCTGCTCAGCCGAGGGCAATTCACCATAAAGCAGCAGATAGCAGACTTCGAGGTAGTGGGACTGCGACGCCAGTTGGTCAATCGGATAACCGCGATGCAGCAACACACCTTCGTCACCATCAATAAAAGTGATCGTGCTGTCGCAGGCCGCGGTCGAGGTAAAGCCGGGATCGTAAGTGAAAACATCAGCCTGCGCATAGAGTTTGCGAATGTCGATGACATCCGGACCACCCGTGGGGGAGTGCACGGGCAAATCATAGGTCTTGCCTTTGATCGTCAGCTTTGCGGTGTCGGTATTCTCGGTCATGGTCATTCCCCTATCGGTCCCGCGCAAGGTGGTTGCGCAGCGGCATTACTCTTGTTGGTGTCCGGTTACATTCTATTCGTAACGAATAGGTTTCAGCCGGTGGTATCCCTTAGGCGGGCAACAGTTTCCTCTTGCCCAAGGACCAACATCATATCGAACACACTGGGTGAAACCGCGCGTCCAGCGAGTGCCGCGCGCAAAGGCCCGGCCAGCTTGCCAAGTTTCATGTCATGAGCTTCGGCAGTGGATGCGACGATCCCCTCCAGGACGTCTCGGGACCAGCTAGCATTTTGCAGCTGCGGCGTCAATTCTCTCAGTATACCACGGGATACATCCGTCAGTTGACTGGCCGCTTTGTCATCCGGAGAGATCGGGCGCGATGTCAGGATAAAATGCGCTTTTTCAATCAGTTCCGGCAAGGTCTTGGCGCGTTCCTTCAGGCAGTACATTGCACGCATTATCCCGTCGGCCTGTGCTTCGGTCAGCGCTTCCTTCCCGGCTGCCGCAAGAAAACCCTGCAATTCTTGCAGCAGTGCAGCATCGTTTGCAGCCGCGATGTGCTGGCCACAGATGTTTTCAAGCTTCTTGAAGTCAAATCGGGCTGGGGATTTGCCGATTCCATCGAGATTGAACCACTCCTTCGCCTGCGCATCAGAAAAAAATTCATCGTCTCCGTGGCTCCAGCCGAGCCGTGTGAGATAGTTGCGCATCCCCGCTGCGGGATAACCAAGTGCCTGATATTCTGCCGCACCGGTCGCGCCATGCCGTTTGGACAGCTTCTTCCCATCGGGGCCGAAAATCAGCGGGATATGTGCAAGGACAGGTTTGCTCCATTCCATCGCCTCATAGATCAGGTTCTGACGAAAAGCGTTGGCAAGGTGGTCGTCGCCGCGGATCACATGGGTCACGCCCATATCGTGGTCGTCCACCACGACAGCCAACATATAGACCGGCGTGCCGTCCGAGCGCAGCAGGATCATGTCGTCGATCTGGTCATTGGACCAAGTGACATCGCCCTGCACCGCATCGCGCAGGGTCGTCTGGCCGTCGCGGGGCGCTTTGATACGGATCACATAGGGCGCATCAGGGTGATCGGCTTGGGGCACATCGCGCCAGGGTGAGCGGAACAGGGTCGAGGCTTTCTCGGACCGCGCCATTTCACGGAAAGCTTCGATTTCATCTTGTGTACTGAAACATTTGAAAGCGGCACCTTTGGCCAGCAATTCATGGGCCACGGCGGCGTGCCGATCCGCGTTCGCGGCCTGGCTTGATGGCGCGCCATCCCAATCAAGGCCCAGCCACGTCAGCCCATCAAGGATCGCCTGGCGGTTTTCATCCGTGGAGCGTGCCTGATCGGTGTCTTCGATGCGCAGCAGGAATTTGCCACCCCGTCCACGGGCAAAAAGCCAGTTGAACAAGGCCGTGCGCGCACCACCGATATGCAAGGCGCCAGTGGGCGAGGGGGCGAAACGTGTGACGACCGACATTGGAGTATTAACCTTTCGCTAACCAGCTTTCCGGTAGGGTTCCGGCTTGGACGGTGGATAGAAGACTGCGGGGTGAAGGACAAGTGCGCGCGCAGGTCGAGGCAGCACTTCTGGCCCAACGCGGGTCGCTGATCGGCTGGGTGCCAGTGTTTCTGGGCCTTGGCGTCGGCATTTACTTTGGGATGGGCTCTGAGCCTGATTTTCTGTTCATGGCGATCCTGGCGCTGGCACTGGTGGCCAGCCTGGGTCTGGCGCGCTTGGCCCCCGAGGCCTTTGCACCGCTCTGCATCGCTTTGGCGCTGGTTCTGGCGGGGATCGGCGTTGCAAAATACCGTGTCGCCTCGGTCGAGGCGCCTATCCTGAGTTTTCGCTACTACGGCCCGATCGAGGGGCGCGTGGTGGCCATCGACAGATCCGCCAGCAATGCAGTGCGGCTGACGCTGGACCAGGTGGTGCTGGCCCGAATGGCCCCCGACCGCACCCCCGCGCGGGTGCGTGTTTCCTTGCATGGCCAACAACCCATGCAGACCTATACCCCCGGGGATGTACTGATCCTGACGGGGTTTCTGTTGCCGCCTTCCGGCCCCGCAGAACCCGGGGGGTTTGATTTCCAGCGTCTCGCCTGGTTTCAGCAACTGGGCGCGGTGGGGTATACCCGCAGCCCTGTGTTGCGGCTTCAAACCCCGCCGAAACCCGACATCGGAACGCGGATTTTCGCACTGCGCATGGCTATTTCGCGGGCCGTGCAAAGGGCAATGCCGGGTGAACCGGGTGCCTTCGCGGCGGCGATCATGACCGGGGACCGGTCGGGGATCGGACAGGACACGCTGAGCGATCTGCGCACGGCGAACCTTGCCCACTTGCTGGCGATTTCAGGGCTGCACATGGGGCTTCTGACCGGATTCATCTTTGCCTTCCTGCGCTATGGGCTGGCACTTTTGCCCGGCGTGGCATTGCATTGGCCGATCAAGCAGATTGCCGCGATCTGCGCGCTCGTTGTGGGGGCTTTCTATCTGGCGCTTTCAGGGGGAAGTGTCTCAACAGAGCGCGCTTATATCATGGTGGCAGTGATGTTCGTGGCGGTGATACTGGGGCGCAGGGCGCTGACGCTGCGCGCGGTCGCCATCGCCGCAACGCTGGTATTGCTGTGGCAGCCAGAAGCATTGGCCGGACCGGGGTTTCAGATGTCCTTTGCCGCGACAACAGCGTTGGTTTTTGTGTTTGGTGGGCTCAGACGATTTGATTTGTCGAGGCTGCCGCGATGGTCGCGCCCCGTCTTGTCGGTGGTGCTGTCGTCATTGATTGCAGGGCTTGCGACGGCGCCCTTTGCCGCAGCCTATTTCAACCAGATCGCGCAATATGGGCTGATCGCCAATGTGCTGAGCGTGCCGCTGATGGGCGCGCTTGTCATGCCTGCCGCCGTTCTGGCTGTTTGCCTTGCGCCGTTTGGTCTTTGGGGCGTCGGGCTCTGGCTGATGGACATCGGGTTGCGGTGGATCCTGTTTGTCGCGGCCACTGTTTCTGCACGCGAAGGCGCGCTCGGGCATGTCTGGGCACCGGATTGGTATGTCGTGCCAATCCTGTCATTGGGGCTTTTGTGGCTTGTTCTGGTCTCCGGGCGGGGGCGGTTCGCGGGGATAGCGCTTGTGATCGGTGCGGGCATTCTGTGGCAACAGACCGAGCGGCCCGACCTGCTGGTGGCGGACAACGGCGCCTTGATCGGCCTGCAAGGCCCCGAGGGGCGGGTCCTGTCAAAGCCAACAGGCAGCGGCTTTGTGGCCGGGGTCTGGCTGGAAAACGATGGCGCGCCGGTGGCGCAGGCGCAGGCAGCTGCGCGGGAGGGTCTGATTTCCCGGGGGCGTGTGACCTGGGCCGAAATCGGTGAGTGGCGCCTGGTGCAGGTCTCTGGCAAGACGGCGCTTGCCGGCCTGACCGGGTGCGACGGGGCCGACATATTGATCAGCAATCAGGTGGACGACGTGATACGGCCGTGCCTGACCTATGATCTTGCGCGGCTGCGCAACACCGGTGCGTTGGCGCTTAACCTTGCACCAAATGGGGATCTTTTGATCGAAACAGCCTATGGGAATGCCGGAAAACGGCCGTGGAACAGGCGTCAGGGTGAGCTGCCTGAGCCATTTCGCCTCTCACTCGCGCAAAGGAAAAGGGCCGCAGACGCAGCCCTTCTTATGAAAAACATGCCAGATCAATAGGTGCGGATCAAACCTACCAACCGCCCCTGAACCTTAACCTGATCATCGCGGAACACCCGCGTTTCATAGGCCGGGTTCGCCGCTTCCAGTGCAATCGCACTGCCGTTGCGCCGGAACCGCTTCAGCGTCGCCTCATGCCCTTCGACAAGCGCGACCACAATGTCGCCATTGTCGGCCACGGCGGTCTCGCGGATCACGACGACATCACCGTCATTGATGCCTGCCTCGATCATCGAATCGCCTTTGACCTCAAGGGCATAGTGATCCCCTGTCCCGACCATGGATTGCGGGACAGAGACATTGCGAGACGCCTCGCTGATCGCTTCAATGGGGACACCAGCGGCGATCCGACCCATCATGGGCAGATCAACGGCCCCGTTGTCGACAGGCAGTGCTGTGACCGGTGTGCTGTCGGGCTTGTCTCCATCAATGACACGCGGCGTAAAGCCGGTCCGGGCCTGCATTGCATCGGGCAGTTTTACAATCTCCAGCGCGCGGGCGCGGTGGGCCAGGCGGCGGATGAAACCCCGTTCTTCCAGAGCGGTAATCAGCCGGTGAATGCCAGATTTGGAACGCAGATCCAGCGCTTCCTTCATTTCGTCAAAACTGGGCGGTACACCGTCGCGCTGCACGCGCTTGTGGATAAACTCCAACAGGTCGAGTTGTTTTTTCGTCAACATGAGGTCGCTCCAATGCCACGTTTTGTTTATGTTCTATGCATGTTCTTGTTTTGTGTCAACTGGGGCGTTTGGCCTGTGGATAGATTGAGATGCCTCCGGCGGAAGTTTGAAGGGACGAAGAAAGCCGGGGATCAAAGGCGGATGATTTCGATCCGGTCGCCTGCGCTGCGTGCAGGATCGTCGATCGGACGCACCGCAAAGCAATTCGCCTCAGCGAGAACGCTGAGCAGGGCGCTGTCCTGCCGGTCGAAGATCGTCACACCCCCGGCGTCGGCGCGGGCGCGCATGTAGTGCTCGCGCGGCCCGTTTCTGGGCGCGTCTTTTGCAAGGAGGAGCGTTTCGCGCGGCGCAGGGCTTTCACCCAGTCCCAGCATCTTGCGGATCATCGGCGCAAGAAAGACGTGACCACACACCATCGCCGAGACCGGGTTGCCCGGCAGGCCGATCATGGTGGCACTGCCCAGCCGCCCCGCCATCAGGGGTTTGCCGGGGCGCATCGCGACTTTGTAGAAGGACCGCTCCATCCCCTTGGCCTGCGCCACGGCGCCGACCAGATCATGATCGCCAACCGATGCGCCACCAATGGTCACGATCAGATCCGCCCCGGCGGCCAGGTCGAAGGCGAGCTCCAAAGAGGCAACGGTGTCGCGGGCGATCGGCAAGAGGCGCGCTTCAGCGCCAAGGTTTTCGATCAGTGCTGCAAGCCCGTAGCTGTTTGACGCGATGATCTGGTCCTGTCCCGGTGTCTCGCCCGGTTGCACCAGCTCATCCCCGGTTGCGATGATTGCCACGACCGGGCGGCGGGTCACGGGTAGGGTGGGGAGGTTCATGGCTGCCAGCAGGGCGACATCCGAAGGGGTCAGCCGCCGTGGAGCGGGCATCGCATCGCCGGCCCTGAAGTCGGCTCCGGCGGGGCGCACATGCGGTTTGTCGTTGGCGCTGTTGTCCAGGGTAATGGTGTCGCCGTCACGGGTGACGTTTTCCTGGATGATCACCTGGTCGGTGCCATCGGGCAAAGGCGCCCCGGTAAAAATTCGCGCCGCTTGCCGGGGGCCGACCGTGCCTTCCCAGCGGTGGCCAGCGGCGGATTCCCCGATCACATCAAAGGTTTGTCCGGGTTTGACCGCGCCTGCATTGACCGCATAGCCATCCATCGCCGAGGCCGCGAAGGGCGGCTGATCGCGTATCGCCTTGACCGGATGCGCCAACACGCGGGTGTTGGCCTCGCGCAATGAAACGTTTTCGGCCTCTAGCGGTGAGACAAGCTCGAAAAGCTGCGCCAGCGCGTCTGTGACCGAAATCATGAGGCCTCAAACCGCCCGGATTTGCCGCCATCCTTGAAAGTCAGCCTGATGCCCCCGATTTCCATGTCCTTTTGCACGGCTTTCACCATGTCATAGACAGTCAGGGCCGCGGCGCTCACGGCAGTGAGCGCTTCCATCTCGACGCCGGTTTGCCCGCCGGTTTTCACCGTTGCGGTAATGCGGATGCCAGGGAGCGTGGTGTCAGGCGTCAGGTCCAGCGCGACCTTGGTGATGGGCAGCGGGTGGCAAAGCGGGATCAGCTCGGCGGTTTTTTTGGCGCCCATGATGCCTGCGATCCGCGCAATACCCAGCACGTCGCCTTTATCGGCGCGGCCTTCGGTAATCAGGGCCAGTGTTTCCGCCGTCATCTTGATATGCCCTTCGGCAATCGCCTTGCGTGCCGTTACGGGTTTGCCTGAGACATCGACCATATGCGCCTTGCCGTCGGAATCGAAATGCGTGAGATCTGCCATCACATCACTCCCGTGGGTGGGCAGCCCAGCAGGGCGCGGGTGGCGGCGGCCACATCATCCTGCCGCATCAGGCTTTCGCCGATCAAAAAACAGCGCGCGCCGTAGCGAGCCATATCGGCCAGTTCTGCGGGTTCATTCAGCCCGCTTTCGCAGATGATCATCCGGTCAGCCGGGACCAGCTTGGACAGGCTGCGCGTGGTGTCCAACGTGGTCTCAAAGGTCTTGAGATTGCGGTTGTTGATCCCCATCAGCGGCGATTTGAGCGCTGTGGCCCGTTCAAGCTCTGCGGCGTCATGCACTTCGATCAGCACATCCATACCCCAGAAAAATGCTGCGTCCTCAAGCTCTTGTGCCTGGGCGTCGCTCACGCTTGCCATGATGATCAGGATGCAGTCAGCGTGAAGCGCGCGGGCCTCGGCCACCTGGTATGTGTCATACATGAAATCCTTGCGCAGCGCAGGCAGATCAACGGCGGACCGCGCGGCGGTCAGGTAGCTGTCGTCGCCCTGGAAGGACGGGCCATCGGTCAGGACCGACAGGCAGGTGGCACCGCCATCGGCATAGGCCCTGGCCAGCGCGGGCGGGTCGCAATCTGCGCGGATCAGTCCTTTGGAGGGGCTGGCTTTCTTGATCTCGGCGATCAGCCCATAGCCTTCGCGGGCGGCATCGGCGAGCTTGCCAGCGAAACCGCGCGTGGCCGGCGCAGCCTTGGCGCGCGCTTCGACCTCACTGAGTGGAACGGCAGCTTTTCGAGCAGCGACTTCCGCCAGCTTATAGGTTTTGATCTTTTGCAGAATGTCGCTCATGGGTCCGCCCAGTTGATTGGCTCTTGGCCCTGATCAATAAGCCACTGGTTCACCTTTGAAAATGGGCGCGACCCGAAAAACCCGCGATGCACCGAAAGGGGCGAGGGGTGCGCGGACTGCAAGATCAGGTGATGCGGGGCGATGTGTTCGGCATAGCCCTGTGCCGGTCGCCCCCAAAGGATGAAGGCGCGGGGGCGGTCGCCAAGGTGGCCAAGAACCTGCTTAACAAGGGTGGACCAGCCCAGTCTGGCATGTGCCTTGGGCTTGCCCGGCGGCACGGTGAGCGCAGTGTTGAGCAACAACACACCTTGATCGGCCCAGTCATGAAGCGCCGTTTTGGTCCGCTCCTCGCCCGTATCACTTTGAATTTCCTTGAAGATATTGCCAAGACTGTCGAGCCTGCCGCCAAAACCCTCCGGGATCGAAAATGCCAACCCATCGGCCTTGCCGGGTGTATGATAGGGGTCTTGACCCAGGATCACGACGCGCGTTGCATCGGGCTGTGAGCGCGAAAGGGCAGCGAAGGTCAGCGCCGGTGGCGGCAGGACGTCGCCCGCGATCTTGTCGGTGATCTGCGGCAAGTCATCAGCAAAGAACGGCAGGTCGCCCCAATCACCCAGACCTGTCAGATCAAACGTCACGCCGCAGTGGTGATGCGCGCAAGCGTATCAACGGCCTGCCTGGCTTTGCCGCTGTCGATGCTGTCGCGGGCCAGTTCGACGCCAGCTTTCAGGTCGGCAACCTTGTCGGCCACAACCAATGCGGCTGCGGCGTTCAAGAGAACCGCGTCACGGTAGGCCCCCTCGGCACCATCCAACAGCGCCTTCATGGCGGTGGCGTTCTCTTCGGGCGTTCCCCCCAATATGTCGCGGAAGTTCCGGACCGGCAGGCCGGCGTCTTCAGGATGAATCTCGCGCGATGTGATCTTGCCGTCCTCAAGTGCCGCAACCGCCGTAGGTCCGCAGATCGTGATCTCGTCAGTGCCATCGCTGCCATGGACCAGCCAGGCCTTTTCGGTTCCCAATTGCTGCAATGTTTCGGCCATCGGAAAGATCAGATCAGGGGCGAATGCGCCAGTCAGTTGCCGCTTTACTCCAGCCGGATTTGTCAATGGACCCAATATGTTGAAGATCGTTTTTGTCCCAAGCTCAATGCGGACAGGACCGACGTGTTTCATCGCCGGGTGATGCATAGGGGCCATCATAAAGCCGATCCCAGCCTCGGCGATGGCCTGTTCCACCACCTCTGGGCCGACCATCACATTGATGCCAAGTGCTGACTGCACATCCGCCGTGCCGGATTTGGACGACAGGTTGCGGTTGCCGTGTTTGGCGACAGGGACACCCGCGCCTGCCACGACGAACGCAGTAGCAGTCGAGATGTTCAGCGTATGTTTGCCGTCGCCCCCGGTGCCGACAATATCCATCGCACCCTCGGGCGCTTTCACTGGCACGCAATGCGCGCGCATCACGGCAGCAGCGGCGGCGTATTCGGCCACGGATTCGCCGCGGGTGCGCAGCGCCATCAGCAAACCACCCATTTGCGCTGGCGTGGCCGCCCCTTCGAATAGATAGCCAAAGGCCTCTTCTGCCTGCGCGCGTGACAGCGGCCCTTCGGAGGCAGCATAAATCAGAGGCTTCACTGCGTCGCTCATGCGGGCACCTTTGTCATGTCCAGGAAATTCTCAAGCAGTTGATGTCCATGCTCGGACCGGATGCTTTCCGGGTGGAACTGGACGCCATGAATGGGCAATTCGCGGTGTTGCAGGCCCATGATGGTGCCGTCGTCCAGTTCGGCCGTGATTTCAAGGCAATCCGGCAGGCTATCCCGCTCGACGATCAAAGAGTGATAGCGGGTCGCGTCAAATGGGCTGGGCAGGCCCGCGAAAAGGCCCTTGCCGGTGTGTTTCATGGCACCCATTTTTCCATGGACGATTTCGTGACAGCGCACCACCTTGCCGCCGAATGCCTCACCGATGGCCTGATGGCCAAGACAGACGCCCATCAGGGGCAGTTTCGTCTCTGCTGCGGCATGCACAAGTGCCAGGCAAATTCCCGCCTGCGATGGATCGCAGGGGCCAGGAGACAGCATGATCGCCTCGGGACGCATCGCCATTGCCTCTTGCACATCAAGCGCATCATTGCGTTTGACCACGACCTCTGCCCCCAACTCACCCAGGTAGTGCACAAGGTTGTAGGTGAAGCTGTCGTAGTTATCGATCAAGAGGAGCATGGTAAAATCCCGCGCGAAGGTAGAAAAAGGGCTACCGTCCCCCCGCAAGAGAGCGGTATAAGCCCGCCATACATGGGCCGGGATACAAGGCGGCGTCAAGGCCGAACAAAAGGGGCGTGGGCAGATGAGAGGCATTATTCAGGGCAGTCTTTGGGGGCTGATTGTAGGCGTCGTGGGGCTGAGTGTGGCCTCATTGTCTACCGAACAGACAGAGTTTGCGACCGGGCCGCGCGTTCCTCAAATCGTGACGCCGGAACTGGCCACGGTCGAAACCAGCCCAGCTGTCGCGCTTGAGATGAATCAGGAAGGGTCACCCGGTTTTGTCGTGGTCACGCCGCTGGATGTGCAGGCAGACAGTACGGATACCACACCCGACATTGCCACCGCCCCAGCCGAGAAACCACCCGTGGGCGACGCGGGACAGACCGACGAAGCGCCCGCGCCGTCGCCGCAACTGGAAGTGGCAAGCGCCGCAGAAGAACCTGTCGCGCGGCCCACCCAAAGCAATCTGGAAGAGGCCAGTGCGCAGGTTCGCGAGCCTGTCGTTGAAGCCACGCCCGCACCCCTTGTCGCTGAACCTGCGGATTCTGTGGTCCAGGCCACGTCAGAACCCGTCGAGCCCGAAAGTGCTGTGACGGCAGAAGTCGATGATCGTCCGGCGGCTGAGGTGCCAGCCGAAGTCCCCGCAGTCACCGATCTTGATGTGCCTTCGGCAGAAGAAGCCCCCATGGCACCCGCAAACGATGAGGTTCCGGCGGTCGCCGCGGAACCTGAGGAATTACAGTCACCAACGCCGGAAGTCGCAAGATCCCCCCAGCCAGTCATTGTGGCGCAGGCGCTGCCGCAGGCCAATGCTGCCGTGCGGGTCAACAGGCCCGGAACCGTACCAGAAGAGACTGAAGTTGAAACGAACCCAACGCCTGACGCAGAAATGCTTGCAGATGACGCGCCGGCCTTGCGGCGGTACGCAGTCCCATTTGAGAATGCCGCAGCGCTGCCGGTGATCTCTGTGCTTTTGGTCGATACAGGCGAAATGGATGCGTCTGCGGTATCGACTGCCAGTTTAGGATTTGTGCCGACGGTGGCGATCAACGCACTGGCTGCCGACGCCACAAACAAAGTGGCAGCCTATCAGGCGGCTGGCGCAGAAATTGCGATGCAACTGGACCTGCCGGACGGCGCTCGACCCCCAGACGTAGAAGTTGCATTTGCCGCAGCGTTTGAACTGTTGCCGGACGCTGCGATGCTGTTTTCATTCGGCTCGGGGGCCATCGAAGACCGTTCTGTCATTGCGCAGGTCATGGAAATCCTGGCCGCGGACGGGCATGGGTTTGTCGCCGTCCGGCGCGGTCTGGGCAATTCGGCGCGCGCCGCCGATCAGGCGGGCGTCCCAGCCGCGACCGTGCTACGCGACCTTGATGGCGGTGGTGAGGACAGACGGGCAATCCTCCGAGCGCTGGATCAGGCCGCGTTTCGCGCACGCCAAACGGGCGATGTCGTGTTGCTGGGGCGTGTGCGACCCGAGACGTTGGACGCTTTGCGCGAGTGGGCCGCCGGTCTGGACCAACAGTCTTTGGCGATTGCACCAGTTTCGGCAATCTTGCTGCGCGCAGAGTAGTGCGGGGGAGAGCCAACAATTTTCGCCGAAAATTGTTAACGCCCGAAGATTTTTAGCTAAAAATCTTCAGTTGGTCCTGTCGCTGAACATCGTTGCATCTGCGGCGGCCTTGCGGATTGCGTTCGATTTGTGAACTGTCTCCTGGTATTCCGCTTCGGGATCGCTGTCATAGACCACGCCGCCTCCGGCCTGAATATACAGTTTTTCGTCCTGCAGGACGGCCGTGCGCAGGGCGATACACATGTCCATATCGCCATTGGCGCTGAAATAGCCGCAGCCGCCGCCATAAACGCCGCGCTTTTCCGGTTCCAACTCGTCGATGATTTCCATCGCTCGCACTTTTGGCGCGCCGGACACGGTTCCGGCGGGCATTCCGGCGAAGAACGCACTGAGAGCATCCTGGTCGTCAGCAAGCTCGCCCACGACGTTTGAGACGATGTGCATGACGTGGCTGTAGCGCTCCACGATGAATTGTTCGGTCGGGCGCACTGAGCCGATCTTACTGACTTTTCCGGTGTCGTTGCGGCCCAGATCAAGCAACATCAGATGCTCTGCCAGTTCCTTTTGGTCGGCCATCAGATCGGCCTCGTTTGCGTTGTCTTCTTGGGGTGTGGCCCCACGGGGACGGGTTCCGGCGATGGGTCTGATCGTGACCTCACTGCCAAAGACCCGCACCAGAATTTCCGGGCTGGCGCCGATCACCTGAAAACCGCCGAAATTGAAAAAGAACATAAATGGCGACGGGTTTGTGCGCCGCAATGAGCGATAGAGCGCGAAGGGGGGTTCGCGAAAGTCCTGGGTCCAGCGTTGCGAGGGAACGACCTGAAAAATGTCGCCGGCCTTGATATAGTCTTTCGCCCTCTCAACCGCCTCCAGATAGGCGTCGTGCGTGAAATTCGACACCGGTGGGGCGACGGGTGCGGGCTCTGCCAATGCACGCGCATCGCCGGGCATTGGGCGTTCGAGGGCGCGCTGCGCGTCCATCACCCGTTCTGCGGCTTGGGCATATGCAGCGCGTGCCGAGAGGCCGGAATTGACGTAGGCCGGTGCAACCAGAATGACATCACCCTTAACGCCATCAAGCACAGCAACAACCGAGGGGCGCAACATCATCGCGTCGGGCAGGCCAAGAGGATCGGGGTTTACATCGGGCAGGTGTTCGACCAGCCGGATCATATCATAGCCCAGATAGCCGAAAAGACCCGCACAAGCGGCGGGCAAACCGGCTGGCAGGTCAATGCGGGATTCCGCGAGGAGCGCGCGCAGGGCAGTCAGCGGGTCTTCATCCATCACGTCAAACGCGGTCTCATCAAACCGGGCAGAGCGGTTCACACGCGAAACCGCCCCGCGGCAGTCCCAGATCAAATCCGGGTTCATGCCAACAATCGAATAGCGTCCGCGCACTTCGCCGCCTGTGACACTTTCCAGCATGAAAGCATTTTTGCCTGCGCCAGAAAGTTTGAGCATCAAAGAAACCGGTGTGTCCAGGTCAGCGGCGATGCGGGTGTAAACAACCTGATTGCCGCCCGCGTCATAGTTTTTCGCGAAACTGTCATAGTCGGGCAAAAGGGCCATCGATCCGCCTATTGGAACTGCGCGTTGACCGCGTTGATCGTCTGTTGGTTCAGGCGCTGTTCGGTGCGCTGCTGAACCGACGAGGCAAAAGCGTCAAAGATGTCCTGTGCGATCCCTGCCCGCACGTTTTCGGCCACGGCGTCTTGCTGGGCGATCATGGCTTCGCTGTTCATATCAGGGGCCGCGATATCGTCGAGGCGCACGATCAGCGCGCGGTCACCGGCGTCGATGACGCGCACATCGCTCATCTCCATCTCAAAGACCTGCGCGTTGAATTCGGGCGGCGCGTCCTCGATAAAGCTCCGGCGGGTAAAGTTTTCTTCCTGCAGGGCTGTCAGCCCAAGCGTATCAAAGCCTGTCTGCGGCAGGATACCCGCGGCAATCTCTTCGGCTTGCGCGATGATGGCCTCCTGGCGGGCCTGATCCTGCCAGGCCTTCGCGACTGCGTCGCGTACATCCTCAAGCGGTGGCAATGTCGGCGGCAGAATTCCGTCCAGCGTCAGCGCGAAAATTCCGCCGTCTGCCAGGTCGAAAATCTCGGGAAACTGGCCGATTTCGGCGGCGTTCGCCTCGCTACGGAACGCTTCGTAGGCGGCAATGCCTTGGGTATTGTCCGGCGTCAGGTTGATCGTGCCAAGTTCCAGATTGGTGCGCTCGGCAACATCGGCCAGGGTGGCGCCCCCGGCCAACAGATCAATCACCGGATCGGCGCTGTCGTTGATAAACTGACGTGCGGCATCGTTGGCCAATTCGTCGCGCAGTGCCGGTGTGGCTTGATCAAGTGTGACGTTTTGCGCGTTAAGTATGGCATTTATCCGAAAGAGCGCAGGGCCCAGAAGCGAATCGAATGGCCCCAGAACATCGCCCGGTTCGGCGGCAAAGACAGCTTCACCTGCAAGGTCCAGTTCATCCTGCGTGACATCGCCCATATCGATGTCAGCTAGGTTCAGACCGCGCTCGGCAACCAGTTCCTCAAATGTGGCCTCGCCCGCGTTGACACGGGTGATCGCTTCTTGTGCGAGTGCGTCGTCGAGATAAACCAGTCGCTCTACCAGGCGGCGCTCTGGCTGCACGAACTGGTCAATGCGTTCATTGTAGAGGCGCTCAATTGCTTCATCCGGGACGATCATATCGCCAAGGATCATGTCAGGTGTCAGCCAGACATAGGTGATGTCGCGACTTTCGGGCAGGGTGAATTCCTCAGGGTTCGCGTCGTAGTATTCCTGTTGCGCGGCCGGGGTCGCACCGGGGACCGGGGCGGTCAGGTCATCTGCATCAACGCTCGCCCATGTGATGCTGCGTCTTTCACCAATAAACTGGACCACGGCATCGGTATACGCCTGCGGCTGCGGCACCCCGCCCACGACGGCCCCTTGCAGCAATGTGCGGGCCGTTTCCTCGCGAATGCTGGTCTCAAACTCGGCGGCGGTCAGTCCGGCCTGTTGCAATGCCGCGCGGTATGTTTCGCGGTTAAAGCCTCCGGTCCCCTGGAACGACGGAATGGTCTGGAGGCGTTCAAAGACACGTTCGTCGCCGACAGATACGCCAAGCTGGGTTGTTTCATTATCCAATGTACGCAACAGAACCACCTGGCTCAGTGCTGCCTGGTCAAGGCCAAAAGCCTGGGCCTGCTGGAATGAGATCTGTTGACCAAACTGCGCAGAGAGGTTGCGGATCTGATCGTTAAGCGCGCGCTGGTAGGATGTGACAGTCACTTCCTTTTCGCCCACCGTCCCGATGCTGCGGATGTTGCCCCTCAGCCCGCTTGTGCCGAACCCGGCAAGCCCCAAAAGAAGCACCCCAACGATGATCCAGGCACCATAACGTGTTTTCTTCTTGTCTGCCATTTTGATGACCGCTCCACCGCTGGTTTGCGCCTGAATAAGGGCGGCAGGCCGGGGGTGCAAGGGTTAGCGTTGCCGTGATGACAGCCTGGTGAAGAGCGTCCTGATCCCGGCACGGTCGATGTTGGCAAAAGCGATGCGCAACTCGCTGTCTCCGGCGGAGAGGTCGGTTGGCATGAACATCGTCCCCGGCAACAGCAGGACGCCTGCTTCCTTGACAAGTAACGGGGCCAGATCAGCCGATGACATTGCAAAAGGATGTTTGACATAGGCGAAATAGGCACCGCATCCCAAAAGCTCCCAGCCATTGTCGGCAAGAAGGTGAAAATGGTCATGGATGGCGGCCCGCCGATCGAGGATTTCCAGCCGTTCCCCAGCCAGCCAGTCACGCAGGTTCTGCATCCCCCAGAGTGCGGCGCGCTGACCCAGCTGGTTGGGGCAGATGGTCACCGTGTCGAGAAATTTTTCGATCTCGGCCAGCCGCGCGGTTCCGGCAATCACCGCGCCGACACGATGGCCGGTCAACCTGTAGGCCTTGGAGAACGAATAAAGCTGGATCAGCGTGTCGTCCCAATCGGGATCTGCAAACAGCGCGTGCGGTGCGCCGCTCCGGCTGTCGAAATCACGGTAGGTTTCATCGACGATCAGGGCGATGCCATGCGCGCGTGCGAGATCGCGGAAGCTGCGCAGTGTTTCGGACGGGTATTCTACGCCGCAAGGGTTATTGGGGCTGACCAGCGCGATGGCGCGGGTTTTCGACGTGATCAGCCGGGCGGCATCAGTGGCACATGGGACCATGCCGTCGCCCGGAACCAAGGGTACGGTCTTTACCCCCGACATATCCAGCCACATACGGTGGTTGAAGTAATAGGGGACGGGGATGATCACCTCGTCGCCATCTGCGCAAAGCGTGGCGATCGCCGCGGCAAAGGCCTGATTGCAGCCAGACGTGATCGCGACGTTATCGGCACTGACCCTGCCGCCATAGCTGGCCGACCATTGGGCCGCGACTTCGCTGCGCAACTCCGGCAGGCCCAGCACCGGACCGTAAAGATGCGCCTCGGCGTCTTCCATCACGATCCGCGCCATGGCTTCGCGCAAAGGGGCAGGGGGCGGATCGACAGGGGCGGCCTGGCTGACGTTCAGCAAGGGGCGCTCTGCGGGGTGGGTGACACCATCCAGCCAGCGGCGCGCCTCCATCACCGGGGGGGCAAAAGTGGCTGCGGTGCGGGACTGGGTCATAAGGTTTTCCAAGAGGAGCGGCTGCGCCGCATGACATTATCGGTGCCTCCGGCGGGACTTCTATGCCTCCGGCGGAGGTATTTTCGAACATGAGAAGACGAGATCAGTCATTGCCCCGATAGGGTTCGACATATTGCAGGGCCATGTCCCAGGGAAAGAAGATCCAGGTGTCCTGGCTGACTTCCGTGATGAATGTATCGACCTGCGGGCGGCCCTTGGGTTTGGCATAGACGGTTGCAAAATGCGCCTTGGGGTAAAGCGCGCGCACCAGTTCCAGAGTTTTGCCACTGTCCACCAGGTCGTCGATGATGAGGATGCCGGTGCCGTCGCCCATCAGGTCTGCATCAGGGGCTTTTAGCACCTTGGCCTGGGATTGGTCCTGATGGTCGTAGCTCTTGACGCTGATGGTATCGACGGTGCGGATGTCCAGCTCGCGGGCTGCAATCATGGCCGGGGCCATGCCACCACGGGTAATCGCGACGACGGCTTTCCAGGCCCCGTCGTCAGGCCCATGCCCGTCAAGGCGCCACGCCAGCGCACGGCTGTCGCGATGGATCTGGTCCCAGCTGATGTGGAACCCTTTTTCATGTGGCAGGCGATCAGTCATCTGTGCAGGGTCCTATTCTTTCGTAATATCCGGGGCGTCGACCGCCTTCATGCCGACAACATGATAGCCGGCGTCCACATGGAGAACTTCGCCCGTCACCGCACTTCCCAGGTCGGACAGAAGATAAAGCGCTGAATTGCCGACTTCCTCTTGTGTCACGGTGCGCCGCAAGGGCGAATTATATTCGTTCCATTTCATAATCAGGCGAAAATCGCCGATGCCCGAGGCGGCAAGCGTCTTGATCGTTCCGGCACTGATCGCATTGACGCGAATCTTGTCCTTGCCCAGATCCTCGGCCAAATAGCGCACCGATGCCTCAAGTGCGGCTTTGGCCACGCCCATGACGTTGTAGTGCGGCATGACCTTTTCGGCGCCATAATAGGTCAGCGTCAGGCAGGACCCGCCTTCGGTCATCATTTTTTCGGCGCGCTGCACGACAGCGGTAAAGGAATAAACCGAAATATCCATTGAGGTCAGAAAGTTGCCGCGGGAGGTATCCACGTAACGTCCGCGCAGTTCCGCTTTGTCCGAAAACCCGATTGCGTGGACGATAAAGTCGAGTTTGCCCCAGCGCTCTTGCAGTGCGGTAAACAGGGTGTCGATCGATGCCTCGTCACCGACATCGCAAGGCAACACAATGTCAGAGCCAACCGAAGCAGCCAGCGGGTCCACGCGCTTTTTCAGTGCGTCGCCCTGATAAGAGAATGCAAGCTCTGCACCAGCATCTGCACAGGCCTTGGCAATCCCCCATGCGATTGACTTGTCATTCGCCAGTCCCATGATCAGGCCGCGTTTGCCTTTCATCAGGTCAGATGTCATTGCGCATATCCTTTGTTGTTTGCCCTTGGCTGGCACCTCGTTTAGGCGATTGCAACCAATCCAGCAAGCACATGAACAATGACGCAAAATGCTTGCCACTGTCTCTGTTTACACTTAGCGTGCAGGTGGGGGTTTTGTTTAGGGATCAGCAATGTCTGACCGCGACGGCATTTTTGCGGGGGCAAACCCGTTCGTCATTGCGCAGCAATGGCTTGATGCCGCGAGCGAAACAGAACCCAATGACCCCAATGCGATTGCGCTGTCGTCTGTCGATGAGGACGGTATGCCGAATGTCCGGATGGTGCTTCTCAAGGACATCGAGTTGGACGCCTTTGTGTTCTATTCCAATTACGACAGTCCGAAAGGGCGGGAAATCGCTCAGTCCGGCAAGGCGGCGTTTGTTCTGCATTGGAAATCACTCGCTAGGCAGATACGGGTGCGGGGTTTGGCCTCGAAAGAGGATGGCCCGATTGCTGATGCCTACTACAAGTCGCGCTCTTTCAAGAGCCGGGTTGGCGCCTGGGCGTCGCAGCAATCTGAGCCATTGACGTCGCGTGCGACCTTGATGGCAGATGTGGCGAAAGTAACAGTACAAAAAGGTGCGGACCCCGAACGGCCGCCTTTTTGGGGCGGTTTCCGGATTGTGCCTCTGGAAATTGAGTTTTGGTCTGATGGCGCATTTCGTTTGCACGACCGGTTTCGGTGGTCGCGCAGTGAAGTGGATCATGATTGGGAGATTACCCGCCTCTCTCCTTAACGATCTCGGTTTGAGGTGTTATGGTGGAAGTGACGGTTCTGCAGTCAGGGTCCGGCGACAAGACAAGGATGGGCAGCGGCATGAACAATGTCGGTGTTCAGAAGGAAGACAGGATGGAAACGCAGGAGACCGGTACACAACGACAGGTACTGGGTCAGGTTAAGTGGTTTGACCCCACAAAGGGCTTTGGGTTTGTGATCTCAGAAGAGGGCGGGCCCGATATTTTGTTGCACGCAAATGTGTTGCGCAATTTTGGGCAGGGGTCGGTTGTCGATGGGTCTGCCATTGCGATCATGGTGCAGGACACCCAGCGCGGCCTGCAGGCAACAGAAGTGTTGTCAATCACGCCACCCGAAAGCGATGATACATTGCCTCTGCACGATATGGAGGAGTTCACGGCCGAAGATATCGCAAGCCGCCCGATCGAGCCTGCGCGGGTCAAATGGTTCGACAAGGCCAAGGGGTTTGGGTTTGCCAATGTTTTCGGCAACAATGAGGACGTTTTTGTGCACGTCGAAGTGCTGCGGCGTTCAGGCTTGTCTGACCTGCAGTCGGGCGAGGCGATAGGGATCCGCATGGTTGACGGCGAACGCGGACGTATGGCCATTCAGGTCATCGGTTGGGAGGTTGCAGCGAAATGAAGACAGCGGTGCTTGCTGCGTGCGGAGTGATACTTGCCGCGCAGCCTGTTTGGGCGGATTGCGCCGAGGATAAACTGAAAATCTCGGGCGATTTTGGTCAGGCGACGTTCTCGATCGAAATTGCTGATGATCCGCAGGAACGCGCGCAGGGTTTGATGTTCGTGGAAGATATGCCGACTTTTGATGGCATGCTTTTCATCTATGAACGCCCCCAAAGTGTCAGTTTCTGGATGAAGAACACGCTTATTCCTCTCGATATGCTTTTTGCCAGCCCGGAAGGGGAAATCCTGCGTATCCAGGAAAATGCGATCCCGGGCGATCTGACCCCAATCCCCGGAGGGTCGGGTGTGCAGATGGTGCTGGAGATCAACGGCGGTCTGTCAGCGCGTTTGGGGATCGCTGAAGGCGATGTCATGCAGCACCCAAGCTTCGGTCGGGACGCTATTCTGCCTTGCGAAGAAAAGACTGACAGTTAGGGCTTTTCAAATCAGTTTGGTGGGGCTAAAGACACCCACATGGTCCGGGGCGTAGCGCAGCCTGGTAGCGCATCTGTTTTGGGAACAGAGGGTCGGGAGTTCGAATCTCTCCGCCCCGACCATGAAAAACCTCTTCGAACCTTTTTGTTATTCTTGGACCTGGGCGCTTTGTTCGCGACCCAACGGGTTCTCACGGTGGTGCGGACCTATCCGCATTGACCTTCGCGCCGTAATTGACCACTGATTTTCCCAAGAGATACGGAAAGACAGCAACCGCCTGCGCCAGTTTTGAAAGCCCGCCTGCAATCACTTGTCGTGAATTCGCGCGGCCAATCAGAAGATATGCGAACCCATGCAGACAAGCCGCGGTGCCAAAGACCAGATACCTATTGCTGAGCAAGGCAATGCGTTTCGCATTGCTCCACCGCGTGCCGCGCACACCCTTTTCGCGATGCAGCTTTGCGATTTGGTAGCGCCTCACTTGATCGAACATCCTGCGGCGGAGACATAAAGATAGCACTGCCCGGCTGCCATCAAGGTGTTCGACTGCCACGGCATGCGGCCAGTTGACAGCCAGGAAACCATGCTGGTGCTTTGCCCTTAGCATCAGTTCAAAGTCGACGCCGCCGGCCTCGTTCAGAGCCGGATCAAATCGCAACCCTGGTCCATGCCCTGGGTCGAAAACCCGCTTGTGCATGGCAAAATTCGCCGTTGAGAGCACTTGGGTTTCGGCACCCGCGGGTTCCTGCAACTGTTGGATGCGTTCCACAAAGGGGCTCGTCGTATCGGGATAGACGATGTTCCGCGCCGCAACAATGATAGGTGCGTCAAGCGTTTCCAACCCCCTGATGAACTGTTCAAGCCAGTCGGAAACGACGTATTCATCGTCATCCACGCCGATAAACCAATCTGCTCCGGCTGCAACGGCAGCATCAACGACGCGATTGCGTGCTGTCACCATGCCGGGTTTGGTTTCTCGGACCAGAGTCAATTTGAATTTGGAGGGGAGGTCTATGACATCATGTGTCACTGGCTGCGAATCGTTGTTATCAACGATAATGACAGCAACATCATAGTTTGGCGGAACTGGCTGCGACCAGATGCTTTCCAGAAGACGCCGCAGCAGCGCGTTGCGCTGCCGCGTACAAATTCCAATCACAATCAATGGTCTGGTCGACCGTCTTATCACACCCGATCCTGTTGCCCTTAGATAAAGATGTCAGAAAAGACAGTTACATAGGTTGGCTGCCGTTGCCGTCATCATCATCGCCGGACAACACTGCCACGCCGATCAGCACGCCGATAATGGCTGCTGGGATCAACCAGCCTGGCACGCTTGATTCTGCCTCGGCAGGTTCGACCATCATTGGTGCGGTTTCATTAATGGCGTCTGCCAGACCGCCAGCGTAGGCGGAAACCCCGACGACAACCAGTGCGCCCAATATGACCCAAAATCTGTTCATAGATATTCTCCCAATCAATTGTGAGCATCGCGAGACACGACACTCTCTGTTTCACCTGAAAACATGCCGTGCGGTCGTCAGTCAAGGAATTTGGCCAGAAAAGCTGCCAAATTCCGCAAATTGCGCCGAAATGACAACGAATTACCCCACATGCGACAGGGCGCAGCGGCCTGGGTGCCCTCATCGGTGCCGCGCCTCCGGAGGGCCGAAAACGGCATGGATAGGGCAAGGCCAGGTCGCGAGCGTGGCCAACCGGCAACGGCCTCTGCGCAGGTCCGGCAGGGGCCTCGGCGGGTGGGACGGTCGCGTTGGGCGGTTCTGCGTTCTTCACAATCTGGCTGAGCCAAAGCGGCTAAGATTTTGCGGCGTCACGGTTTCTGCCGATCAAGCGTGCAACAGGTCTCTGTGGACAAAGATGTGGGTGAATCACCTCGCGCTATTCGCGCTCAGGTGGATGCCGGGCCGTCAACCGAATTAATCCACATTTTGTGTTAAAAACCCGTTGACCCACGAGGGCTAGATGCGTCACCTTGTATGAGCCGACCGCCATGACACAATATATGGTGGCGGCAGGGGACAGGTCAGCAGGCGGGCGCCCGATTGGTGCGCTCAACGTCGCACCCCTGATCGTTGATCGGGGGCAAGCGCCACGTCGATAAGTGACATGTTCTTTTCGGATGAGCCGCGCAGGCGGCAGTGCAATCGATTCAGCCGCAACGACGGCGCATAAGATATGGGGCAGACCAATGAAAGTTGACCGCAATTTCACGAAGGCCAAGACGGGCGCATACGGGGAGCTGGAATTCAAGACAACCACGTCTGAGATTCGCAACCCGGACGGCACCATTGTGTTCAAGCTGGACGATTGTGAAATTCCGGCGGGCTGGAGCCAAGTTGCCTCAGACGTGATTGCGCAGAAGTATTTTCGCAAGGCAGGTGTTCCTTCCGAGCTCAAGCGCGTGAAGGAAAAGGGCGTGCCGGAGTTCCTGTGGCGCTCTGTTCCGGCAAAGGACGCGACTTATGGTGGTGAGACTTCTGCCAAGCAGGTCTTTGATCGACTGGCCGGTGCCTGGACATATTGGGGCTGGAAGGGCGGTTATTTTTCAAGCCAAGAGGACGCCCGCGCCTATTTCGATGAAATGCGCTATATGCTGGCAACCCAGCGTGCCGCGCCGAACAGCCCGCAGTGGTTCAATACGGGCCTGCACTGGGCTTACGGCATCGATGGCCCCGCACAGGGCCACCACTATGTCGATTATCAGACCGGTGAACTGACGAAATCCACATCGTCTTACGAGCATCCTCAGCCCCACGCCTGCTTTATTCAATCTGTGGACGACGATCTGGTGAACGACGGTGGCATCATGGACCTTTGGGTGCGTGAGGCGCGTCTGTTCAAATACGGCTCCGGCACCGGCACCAACTTTTCTTCCCTGCGTGGCGAGGGTGAGCCTCTCTCTGGCGGCGGCAAGTCATCTGGCCTCATGGGGTTCCTGAAAATCGGTGACCGTGCGGCTGGTGCGATCAAATCTGGTGGCACGACACGGCGTGCGGCCAAGATGGTGATCGTTGACGCCGACCACCCTGATATTCAGGAATTCATCAACTGGAAGGTCATCGAAGAGCAGAAAGTGGCGTCCATCGTCGCAGGCTCCAAGATGCACGCGCGCTATCTGAACGCGATTTTTGCCGCGATCAGATCATGGGACGGGGAAGAGGTGTCGGCCTATGATCCAAAGACCAACGAGACTTTGGCCGCGGCCGTAAAGGACGCCAAGAAGTCAGCTATTCCAGAGACTTACATCAAGCGCGTGCTGGATTACGCCAAGCAGGGTTACACCAGCATTGAATTTCCGACCTACGACACAGACTGGGATTCGGAGGCCTATAACTCGGTCTCAGGCCAGAACTCCAACAACTCCATCCGTGTCACCGACGCCTTCCTCAAGGCAGTAGAAGCCGATGCCGACTGGAAACTGATCAACCGCAAGAACGGTGAGGTCGCCCGCATCATCAAGGCCCGCGAACTGTGGGAACAGGTTGGCCATGCCGCATGGGCCTGCGCCGATCCGGGCATTCAGTACCACGATACGGTCAACGCCTGGCACACATGCCCCGAAGACGGTGAGATTCGCGGCTCAAACCCTTGTTCTGAATACATGTTCCTGGATGACACGGCGTGTAACCTTGCATCAATGAACCTGCTGACCTTCTACAAGGACGGTGCCTTTCAGGCCGAAGACTACATGCATGCCACGCGCCTGTGGACAGTGACGCTGGAAATCTCGGTGATGATGGCGCAATTCCCCTCCAAGGAAATCGCGCAGCGGTCTTATGATTTCCGCACGCTGGGTCTGGGCTATGCCAACATCGGAGGCCTTTTGATGAACATGGGCCTCGGCTATGACAGCGATGAAGGCCGGGCGATGGGTGCGGCCCTGACCGCGATCATGTCGGGTGTCTCTTATGCCACATCCGCTGAAATGGCGGGCGAACTCGGGGCCTTCCCGGGCTACGCCAAAAACAGCAAACACATGCTCCGCGTCATCAAGAACCACCGCCAGGCGGCCCTGGGCAAGACCGATGGCTATGACAAGCTGGAGGTCAAGCCTGTCCCACTTGACCACGCCAATTGCCCCGATCAGCGCCTGATCGAACTGGCTGTTGGCAGCTGGGACGAAGCCTTGAAGCTGGGCAAGAAGCACGGCTATCGCAACGCGCAGGTCTCAGTCATCGCGCCGACCGGCACCATCGGTCTGGTCATGGACTGCGACACCACGGGCATCGAACCTGACTTTGCACTGGTGAAGTTCAAGAAGCTGGCCGGTGGCGGGTACTTCAAGATCATCAACCAGTCTGTGCCGGCAGCATTGGAAATGCTGGGCTATGGCTCGGCGCAGATCGAAGAGATTATCGCCTATGCGGTCGGTCACGGCTCAATCGGGCAGGCGCCCGCGATCAACCACACATCACTGATCGGCCATGGCTTTGGTCAGGCGGAACTGGACAAGATCGAGGCAGCGCTCGCCTCTGCCTTCGACATCCGCTTTGTCTTCAATCAGTGGACGTTGGGCGAAGCCTTCTGCACCAAGACGCTGGGTATCCCGGCGGAAAAACTGAACGACCCGACATTTGATCTGTTGCGTCACCTTGGCTATTCCCGGCAGGATATCGACGCCGCAAACGATCATGTCTGCGGAACCATGACGCTGGAAGGCGCACCACACCTGAAGGAAGAACACTACACCGTGTTCGACTGCGCCAACCCCTGCGGGAAAAAAGGCAAACGATATCTGAGCGTTGACAGCCATATTTACATGATGGCGGCGGCACAATCGTTTATCTCTGGCGCGATTTCCAAGACGATCAACATGCCCAATGACGCAACCATCGAGGATTGCCAGAAGGCATACGAGCTGAGCTGGTCACTGGGTGTGAAAGCCAACGCGCTTTACCGTGATGGGTCCAAGCTGTCCCAGCCTCTGGCGGCGGCCCTGGTCGAAGATGACGAGGACGCGCAGGAAACGCTGGAAAGCGGCAACCACCACGAAAAGGCCGCCGTTCTGGCCGAAAAGATCGTTGAAAAGATCATCGTGCAGGAAGTGCGCAACCGCGAGCGTGAAAAGATGCCGCAGCGGCGCAAGGGCTACACCCAGAAGGCCATTGTAGGCGGGCACAAAGTGTACCTGCGCACGGGCGAATACGAAGACGGCCAGTTGGGCGAGATTTTCATCGACATGCACAAGGAAGGCGCCGGTTTCCGGGCCATGATGAACAACTTTGCCATCGCGGTATCGGTTGGTCTGCAATACGGCGTGCCGCTTGAGGAATTCGTGGATGCTTTCACATTCACCAAGTTCGAACCCGCGGGCATGGTGCAGGGCAATGACAGCATCAAGAATGCGACCTCGATCCTGGATTATATCTTCCGCGAACTCGCCGTCAGCTATCTTGACCGCACCGATCTGGCCCACGTCAAGCCAGAGGGCGCAGCCTTCGACGATGTTGGCCGGGGCGAGGAAGAAGGCGTGTCCAACGTGCAGGAACCAACCGAGAATGCCGCGTCGCGGTCGCTGGAGGTTCTCAAGCAAATCTCATCCACAGGGTACTTGCGCAAGCGGATGCCGCAGGACCTTGTGGTGTTGCAGGGCGGTATGGGCGCGACCGGGCTGGCGACGGGGACGGATCCGGCGGTGGCCTTGCAAACCCTTGTGCCGGAAGTCAGCGAGAGCGTCGTGGCGACCGGCACGGCGACCACAATCTCGGCACGCGACAAAGCCAAGATGCAGGGCTATGAGGGTGACCCATGCGGCGAATGTGGCAACTACACATTGGTCCGCAACGGAACCTGCATGAAATGCAACACCTGCGGCGGGACGTCGGGGTGTAGCTAAGATTTTTCGTCGAAAAATCTTGGCGTACGAAGGAATTTCGCCGAAATTCCTTCGCTGATAACAGAGCTTCGGAGCAAGTGCGCTTGCTCCGGCGCGGATTGGGCCGCAGGCAACAAACCGAGCGGTATATAATGAGTGAGCCTGATCAGCGAAACTCAGGGGGAACTTCGGTTCCCCCTTTTTTATTGTGGGCCTGTCGGAGGGCTGCCGTTTCACACTATCAAAAATGACACTGGCCGTGCATGATTTCCGAAACGAGGGGACATGATCATGATCGACTTTTTGCTGCTGGCCTTCATCTTTCTGATCGCGGGTGTTGTCGCGGTGCCAATCGCCACGCGGCTGGGCCTGGGATCGGTTCTTGGCTACCTCATCGCCGGGATCGCGATCAGCCCCATTCTGGCGGTGCTGAACGTGGATGTGATCTCCATCCAGCATTTTGCCGAATTTGGCGTGGTTATGATGTTGTTTCTTGTCGGGCTTGAGCTTGAGCCGAAACGGCTTTGGGCGATGCGAGGCAGGCTGCTGGGGCTTGGAGGTGGGCAGATTGGGATCACCGCGGCAGTGGTGATGGGGATCGGCCTTCTTTTTGGCCTGGGCTGGACCGTTGCCATGGCAGTGGGCCTGATCGCCGCGCTCAGTTCGACCGCTATCGTGTTGCAAACGTTGAATGAAAAGGGATTGATGAAAAGCGATGGTGGGCAATCGAGCTTTTCTGTTCTGCTCGCGCAGGACATCGCGGTCATTCCCATGCTCGCCCTGATGCCGCTTCTTGCCATGCCAGAGCTGCTGGATATGGCTGGCGATGTGGTGCAAGGAGCCGGGTCAAGCCATGATGCCGAAGCCGCGCAGGGGGCTGACGCCTCTGGCGGCAGCGGCCACGATACCGGCATGAGCCTTGTTGCAGGTCTGAACGGATGGCAGACCGCCCTTGTGAATATCGTGGCGATCGCCGCCGTTGTGGGCGCGGGTAGCTTTCTCACCCGCCCGATCTTTCGATTCATCGCCGGGGCCAATCTGCGCGAACTGTTCACCGCCACAGCGCTGATGATGGTGATCGGAATTGCGCTCTTGATGTCACTTGTGGGGCTCTCACCAGCCTTGGGGACGTTCCTGGCAGGTGTCGTGCTGGCCAACAGCGAATACCGGCACGAACTTGAATCCGACATTGACCCGTTCAAGGGCCTGCTCTTGGGGTTATTCTTCATGACAGTGGGCGCTGCGATCAACTTTGCCCTTCTGGCCGACAACCTTGTCCTGATTATCGGCCTGACTGTGCTGTTGATTGCCGTGAAGGCGGCGGTTCTGGTCGGACTTGCCGTGGTTTTCAAGCTGCGCGGCGCTGATCGGTGGTTGCTGGCGCTCAGCCTTGCGCAGGCGGGCGAATTTGGCTTCGTGTTGCTGTCTTTCTCGGTCTCAAATGCGATTCTGCCACAAATACTGGCCGATCAGCTGCTGCTGGTGGTTGCGATTTCCATGATGTTGACCCCACTGCTTTTCATTTTCTATGACCGGGTGATCGTTCCGCGTTTCGCCACCGCCGAGGCCGGCGAAGCCGATGAAATTGAAGAGCAGGGCGAAGTCATCATTGCGGGGGGCGGGCGCATTGGCGGGTTGGTGCGGCGTATCCTGAGTGCGGCTGGATATAACCTGACGGTCATAGATTACAATGCGCAACACCTTGAAAACATGCGCCGTTTTGGCGCACGCATTTACTATGGTGATGCAACGCGCCCCGATCTTCTGCACGCTGCGGGCTTGCATCAGGCAAAGGTTTTTGTTGCCGCGATTGATGACCGCGAAAAGCTGACAGAGTTGGTCCACTACGTGCATACGACCGCACCGGATGTGCATATCATTGCCCGCGCGGTAGACCGGCACCATGTCTATGAGCTTTGGGCCGCCGGGTGCCGCGATATCATTCGCGAGAATTACGACAGCGCGCTGCGCATGGGGCGGTCATCGCTTGAAGCGTTGAATATTCCCAGGGATCGGGCGCAGTTGATGGTGGATGCGTTCAATCGTGCGGACCGCGCGTCGATGATTTCTCTGGCTGATGCCTATGATCCGAATATACCGGTGATGGAGAATGAGACCTATATCGCGCGTGTTCAGGAAATCCTGGGCCCGCGAGAGGCCGAAATGAACGCCGAGATGATGCATATCCTTGAAACCGGCGAGATGCCGGAAGAGGACCAGTTTGCCACCGAACCAACAGGTTAGCGTGGGATGCACACGCCCGGATTGGCCAGCGTGAACCCATCGAACTGAAATCCGGGCGAGACGGTGCAACCCACCAGCGTCCAATCGCCGGTGGTTGCGGCCTTTTGCCAGTGGCTTTCCGGCACGATGATTTGTGGTAGTTCGCCTGCAACCAGATCAGGCCCAAGCATGTGGTCGGTCGCCGGTCCTTCAAGTGTGGGGGCCAAAGACAGGATCAGAGGTGCGCCCGCGTAAAAATGCCAGATCTCGACCGCATCGACCGCGTGCCAGTGGCTTTCCTGTCCGGCTTTGAGCAGGAAGTAAATGCAGGTGCCGGTCGCGCGACCGTCATTTTCGGCCACCCAGGTCTGGCGGTAAAAGCCGCCTTCGGGATGCGGGGCCAGGTCGAGTTGGGCGATGATTTGATCAGCGGTCAGGGCAGGCATGGGATCTGGGGTGCCGTTGTTGGATCATAAAGACCATCAAGGCGCGGATCCGGAAAGATTTCCACCGCGCGCCGCACCGGTGCAAACCCGGCACGCAGGTAAAACCCCAAAGCGCGCGGATCGTCCAGGGTGCAGGTGTGAACGGTCAACGACGCGACGTCGCCCTGAAAGGCGCGTGCCTGCGCCAGCGCCATCATCGGTCCGCCAAGTCCTTGACCCGTAACCGATCTTATCATGCCAAAGAAGGCCAGTTCGCAGGTGCCTTTGACGCTGAAATCCAGCTCGATCAAGGCGATCGGCGCCCCTTGCTTGCGTATGACCCACAATTCGATCTGTGGATTGTCCAGTATTGCCGCAAGGGCATCATCCTTCAGCGTCAGCCGCGACAACCAGAGCCAAGGCGCCCCGATCGCCCGAAATAGCGTGCGATAGCTGGTGGTGTCCAACCGCTCCTGCTGTGCAGTCACCCCTTCAGGGAACGGTTTGCTGTCGCTTGTGACGGGCGCTGCGATCTCCAGATAGGTGACAATGGCGGCCACCTGATCGTTCGGCACATCATAGAGACCTGAGGTGAGTGTGATCATCCCTTCAGGATGCTCCGGCCGGCATAAACGGCCGTCTCACCCAGCAATTCTTCGATGCGGATCAACTGGTTATACTTGGCCAGACGATCCGAACGTGACAGCGAGCCGGTCTTGATCTGGCCGCAGTTGGTCGCGACTGCAAGGTCTGCGATGGTCGCATCCTCGGTTTCGCCGGAACGGTGCGACATGACGTTGGTAAACTGCGCGCGATGGGCCATATCGACGGCCTGCAAGGTTTCGGTCAGCGTGCCAATCTGGTTGACCTTCACCAGCATGGAATTGGCACAGCCTTGGGCGATGCCATCTGCCAGACGGGCCGGGTTGGTCACAAAAAGATCGTCACCCACCAATTGCACCTTGTCGCCGATCACTTCGGTCAGTGTTTTCCAACCGTCCCAGTCATCTTCTGACATGCCGTCCTCGATGCTGATGATCGGGTAATCCTCTGCCAGTTTGGCAAGGTAGGAAGCATTTTCGTCCGAGGTCAGCGAAACGCCTTCTCCGACCATCTCGTATTTGCCATCCTTGTAGTATTCGGTCGCTGCACAATCGAGAGCGAGGTAGATGTCCTTGCCGGGGGTGTAGCCTGCCTTTTCGATCGACGTCATGATAAAGTCGAGCGCGTCACGGGTGCTGGCAAGATTGGGGGCAAAGCCGCCTTCGTCACCGATGCCGGTATTGTGGCCAGCGGCGCTCAGTTCTTTCTTGAGCGTGTGGAACACTTCGGACCCCATACGCACAGCCTCGCGAATGTTGTCCGCGCTGACCGGCATGATCATGAATTCCTGAATGTCGATAGGGTTGTCGGCATGTTCGCCGCCATTGATGATGTTCATCATCGGGACGGGCAGGGTGCGGGCGGATGTGCCGCCGATGTAGCGAAAAAGGGGTTGTGCCGTGAAATCGGCTGCGGCCTTGGCAACGGCCATGGACACACCAAGGATCGCATTCGCGCCAAGGCGGCCCTTGTTGGGGGTGCCGTCCAGCTCGATCATCGCCATGTCGATGGCGACCTGCTCGGTCGCGTCAAAGCCAAGGATCGCCTCGGCAATTTCGCCGTTCACGGCGGCGACCGCCTCTAGCACGCCTTTTCCCATATAGCGGGACCTGTCGCCATCGCGCATTTCCACGGCCTCATGTGCGCCGGTTGATGCCCCCGATGGAACCGCCGCGCGGCCCATGGTGCCATCTTCCAAAATCACATCAACCTCAACTGTCGGGTTGCCCCGGCTGTCCAGAATCTCGCGGGCGTGGATGTCGATGATTGTGCTCATGGGGCAGGCTCCTTTGGGAGGGGTGTTAGCGGTATCAGGCGCTCTATAACGCGGGTTGCGACGCAAGGGAAGCGCGGTGCAACCGGGCCTCGCGCCAGAGCGTGTAGATACCGGATGCGATAATGATTGCCGCACCAATGATGGTCGCGGCGTCCGGGATTTCGGTGAAGGCGATATAGCCGATGATCAATGCGAAAACCATGCGGCTGTAACGGAAGGATGAGATGATCCCGGCGTTGCCGCTGCGCGTCGCGGTGATGATCGAAAGATAGGCCAGCATGCCAATCGCGATCCCTGCGCCCAGCAGGCCCCACTGCGCCGCATCCGGCATCACCAGCGCCTGACCCTGCACCATGGCCAGCGCAAAGGCGGCGGGGGCAACCAGACCGAAGGCGTGAATGCTCAATTGCGGACCTGTCAATTCCACGGTCAGACTGCGGGTGATCAGATCCCGCGCCGCAAGCCCGAACATGCCGCCCACTGCCAAAAGCGTTGCGGGGACAAACCCGTCCATACCGGGCCGGATAATGATCAGGACACCGGCAAAGCCCACGATAATCGCCAGCCACCGGCGCCACCCGACGGGCTGGCCCAGAAACAGCGCGGCCCCCATCGCCACCACCAATGGCGTCGCCTGGATCACCGCTGAGGCGGTTGTCAGCGGAATCAGCGCCAGGGCCGAGACGAAAAAGCCCGACCCAATGACTTCACAAAGGCTGCGCAGGATGACTTTGGGGTGCAGGTAGGCGGGCTGCCAAAGCCGCTGACCCTTCGCCGCCGACCATGCCAGAAAAGCAAGGAACCCGCCAAAGCAGATAATCCCAAGAACCTGACCTGCCGGGATCGCCCCGGCCAATCCCTTGATAAGCGCGTCCTCCACCGCAAAACTGAGCATCGCAAAAACCATGAAGGCTGCACCGCGGATATTGTCCAAGTTTCAGGCGCCTTTGCTCATTTGGGGGGCTGTGAAATGCTCCGGCCAGTGACCGCTCAACCGGCCTCCCGGTTTGGTCGTGACCCGCTCGTGCTGTGCCTTGCTTTGAGGGTCGGCAAACCCGATGACGCCGGGAAGCCAGACCCTGCGATGGACAATGGCGCGGCGCTGAACGATCATTCGGCCGCCTTGCTTTTGCCTACCCGTTCGGCAAGCCCCGCGACAGTCAGGCCCTGCACGATGATCGAGAAAATCACGACCATATAGGTGGCCGTCAGGATCACGGGCTTCCATTCGCCTTCTGGCAGCGACAAGGCCAGTGCGACCGAGATGCCCCCTTTCAGCCCGCCCCATGTCATGATCGGAATGACCCCGGCGGAAAATTCACGGAACGGGCGCAGGATCAGTACAGGCACAGCAACCGCGGCCAGACGCGCGGTAAGGGCCAGGGCAATTGCTGCGACACCAGCGGTCAGATATTCGAATTCAAAGGCAATCGCAAAGACCTCAACGCCGATCAACAGGAACAGGACCGCGTTGAGGATTTCGTCGATCAGCTTCCAGAAGGCATCAACATAGCGGCTCGTTTCTTCGGACATGCCGTATTTCGTACCGACGTCTCCGATCAAAAGGCCCGCGCAGACGGCCATGATCGGGGCCGAGACATGCAGCGAGACCGCCAGCTCATACCCGCCAAAGGCAAGGCCGAGCGTAATCAGCACCTCCAGCGAATAATCGTCAATCCGGCGCATCACCCGGAAGGTCAGCCAGCCCAGGACGATCCCGAGAACCGCGCCGCCCACGGCCTCTTGCAGGAACAACCGGACCGCACCAGCGAGCCCGGCGCCTTCCTCACTGCCATCCGCAAAAGCAAGGCCAACCAGAACGAGGAACACAACATAACCGACCCCATCGTTGAACAGGCTTTCGCCGGCAATCTTTGTTTCCAGAGATTTCTTCAGGTTTGCCTGCCGCAGCACCCCCAGAACCGCCACGGGATCTGTCGGCGAAATCAGCGCGCCAAAGACCAGCGCGATCAGGATCGGCATGCCTGTCAGCCAGGAAAACCCATAACCGACGATGATGGTTGAAAGCGCGATCCCGATTGTCGCCATCAGCGCCACGACAATCCATTCGCGTTTCAGGTCAGACAGTTTGACGTGCAAGGCGCCCGCAAAAAGCAGCAACCCCAGCATGCCTTCCAGCAATGCGTCCGAGAATTCAATTTCCAGAACCGTCTCGCGCACCACATCCGCGACACCCAGACTGGGGATAACCAGATCAAGCAGCATGACCCCAAAAGAGGCCGCCAGCGAAACGGCAAGAATGCCAATTGCAGAAGGTAATTTGAGAAACAGATAATTGATTGCGCCGAAGGCGCCTGCAAGGACGATAAGAAGTGACGTGATTTGGAGCAGTGTCATGGGTGGCCTCGGTGTGATGTCGTCCTGCCTTAGCACTTGGGTCGGGCACGGGCCAGCATAAGCCGCCAGCGATACCCGCAAGAACGGAACCGCAGCCAAGAAGGCCGCACCTGACCTAGCCCATTTGCACCAGAGCGTGCCGCTTTTTGCCTGCGCTCAACTTGATGGGGTCCGACAGCGCATCCGCGTCGATCATCATGCCCGCGTCGGTCAAGGGGGCATCATTCAGCTTTGCGCCATTTTCGGCAATCAGGCGCTTTGCCTCTTTACCGCTTTTCGCAAGACCCGACTTCACGATCAGTTGCACGACGGACATACCGTCGCCCAGTTCATCCGCGCTGAGCGTCAATGTTGGCAGGTCATCCCCCACGCCGCCCTTTTCAAACACCTCGCGCGCGGTGGCCTCGGCTGCCTGCGCAGCCTCAGCGCCATGCAGCAGTCTGGTCACCTCATTGGCCAGAATGATCTTGGCGGCGTTGATCTCGGAGCCTTCCAATGCGCCCAGACGTTCGCATTCCGCGATTGGCAACTCGGTATAGAGTTTCAGGAAACGCCCGGTATCGGCATCGGTGGTGTTGCGCCAGAACTGCCAGAATTCATACGGGCTGCACATATCCGCATTCAGCCAGACAGCGCCGGATTGCGACTTGCCCATCTTCTTGCCGTCGCTGGTGGTCAGCAGGGGCGATGTGAGGCCATAGATTTCCTGATCCAGCACGCGGCGCGTCAGGTCGATCCCATTGACGATATTGCCCCATTGGTCCGAGCCGCCCATTTGCAGCAGGCAGCCATAGCGGCGGTTCAGTTCCAGAAAGTCGTAGGCCTGCAAGATCATGTAGTTGAATTCAAGGAAGGACAGCGACTGTTCTCGGTCCAGCCGCGATTTCACGCTTTCAAACGACAGCATCCGGTTGATCGAGAAATGCCGTCCGATATCGCGCAGGAAATCAAGGTAGTTCAGCCCGTCCAGCCATTCAGCATTGTTGATCATCATCGCGTCAGTTGGTGCGTCGCCATAGCTCAGATAGGCCGAGAAAACATTTCGGATCCCCGCGATATTGTCGTCAATCTGGTCAGGGCCCAGAAGTGGCCGCTCATCCGCCCGAAATGACGGATCGCCCACTTTCGTTGTGCCCCCGCCCATCAGTGTGATCGGTTTGTGGCCGGTTTTTTGCAGCCAGCGCAGCATCATGATCTGAATGAGCGATCCGACATGCAGCGACTTTGCTGTCGCATCGAACCCGATATAGGCGGGCACTACACCCTTGCTCAGCGCCTCATCAAGCCCCTGATAATCCGTGCAGTCGGCCAGAAAGCCGCGCGTCATCATGACATTCATGAAATCGGATTTGGGATGGTAGGTCATTGGCTTGTTCCTGCGTGTCTCTCGGTGCACTCTATAGTCAGGACGGCAGGCTAGGGAAAGCGGATGTTGCAGGCAGGGATTGTCACGGCTTTGGGCACGATGTCCGGGACATCGCTTGATGGCGTGGATGCGGCTGTTTTGCGGACAGATGGCAGGCGCATTTTCGGGTTCGGCCCCACGGATTTCCGCGCCTATCCTGCGCAGGAGCAGGCCACCCTCAGGGCGCATCTGGGGCGCTGGAAGGATGACGATTGCAGACAGGCGGCGCGGATCGTTGAAGAGGCCCATCTGGCAGTGATGCGGGGCTTTGAGGGGGTCGATATCGCGGGGTTCCATGGGCAGACCCTGGCGCATGATCCGGGTGGACGTGGCACGCATCAATGTGGCGATGGGGCAAGGCTGGCTCGGGCGCTTGGGTGCCCTGTCGCTTGGGATTTCCGCACCGCTGACGTGGCCGCGGGCGGGCAGGGCGCACCACTGGCCCCATTCTATCACTTTGCCCTTGCGAAATGGATCGGGTCCGACACGCCGATTGCCTTTCTCAATCTGGGCGGCGTGGGGAATATCACCTGGGTTGACCCAACTTGCGATGACCCAGAGGATCCGGCGGCCTTGATGGCGTTTGACACCGGACCTGCGAACGCGCCGATGAATGACCTGATGCGCGAAAGGCGCGGCCTTGACTATGACGCAGGCGGTGCGCTTGCGGCAAGTGGGCAGGCTGTTCCGGGGATCATCGCGGACTTCATCGATGCCCCCTATTTTCGCAAGGTTCCTCCAAAGTCGCTTGATCGCGATGCTTTTGCCGGGCTTGTCCGGGAGGTGGCTGATCTGCCGGATGCCGATGCGCTTGCGACGCTTGCCGAGGCGGTGGTGCGCAGCGTTGCCGCCGCCTGCGCGCTTTGCCCGGTGATGCCTCGCCAGCTGTTCGTGACAGGCGGCGGACGGCGCAATGAAAAGGTGATGTCGGATCTTGCCGACCGTCTGCCTTGCGATGTGAGCGCGGTCGAAGCTGCTGGTTTGGATGGTGACATGCTTGAGGCACAGGCCTTTGCCTATCTGGCGGTGCGCTCGGCCCGCGGACTGCCGATATCGAGCCCGCAAACGACAGGGGTGGCCCGTCCAATGACCGGCGGTCGGGTTTCTTCAGCATTCAAGGCCGCAGGCTAAATAACCGAAATAGCGGGCTAAAACCCGCCTACCTGTACACAATCACGCCGATTTGATGGAATTGTGTCGATAATCGGCAGTGATTGGCTGGTGCGCTCGGGCTATCTCCGCTTGATCCCGCCGATAAGATTCACTGAGTTGTGAGACCTGTTGAATCCACCCGATGACATGCCACCTCTAGCGGACACGACAACCGGATCAACGGAGAAAGAAATGAAAACCTCACTGAAATTCGCCCGCACGAGCATATGGGCCGTCCCTGTGGCCATGACCGCCGGGTTTGCGTCGGCCGGTGGCATCGCACCTGCTGTTGAAGCCCCCCAACCAGTGACCGTGGCACCCGCGCCAGCACCTGTCGCAATGGGCAATGACTGGACCGGGTTCTACGCCGGTGGTCAGCTTGGATACGGGCAGCTTGATTCAGCATCAATCACAGACAGCAATGACCCATCAGGCGCCATCTATGGTGTGAATGCGGGGTATAACTACGACCTGGGCAGCATCGTTCTGGGGGGTGAGCTTGATTTTGATCTGACCAACATCCAGGCAGACGCGCCGGATACAGACATTGATTCAGTCGCACGGGCCAAGGCAAAGCTGGGCTATGATGCCGGTCTTTTCATGCCTTATGTGACAGCTGGCGTGGCACGGGTGCAGACTTCAGGCGCACTGGATGGCGAAACCGACGGGAGCTTTGCCGGCCTGGGCCTGTCCTACATGCTGAGCGATACGGTGATTGTTGGCGGTGAGGTCCTGCAACATCAATTTGAAGATGTCGCCGACAATGCCGGGGTTGATGTTGACGCAACAACGCTGTCCCTGCGGGCCTCGTTCAAGTTCTAGACTGTTCTGGGAATAAGCATCCAACCGCACTGTCCCTTCCCCAAAGAACCGATGCACTGGATGCTTGTTTGGGGTCCGTCACCACACTGACGGGCCCCATTTTATGTCAGGAATTCATCAATGATGTCGCCGCTGATCCCTAGCGTGAGGGCCGAAAACTCGCCGTCACCGATCATCGCGGTCGCTGCGTCGTAAATCGCGCGATGCGTAACGCGCGCCAGTGCGGACCCGAGCGACAGACGCCCCACGCCGACCTTGGCAAAATCTGCCAAACTGTGCTGCGCAAATGGTCCGGCCACCAGCGCGTTGACCGGGGCGGTCGTTGCCGCGCAAATCCGGGCCAATGCGTCCATGTCAGGGGGCAGGGGCGCATAAAGGCAATCAGCCCCTGCTTGTTCAAACGCGATCAGCCTGCGGATGGCATCATCGGTGTCATATGCTTTCGTCATGATGCCATCGGCGCGGGCCGTCAGGACAAAATCATGCGGCAAGGCGCGTGCGGCCGACGCAGCCGCTGCGATCCGTTCGACCGCCAGGTCAAAGGCGTAAGCCTCTGCCGAGGGCAGGGCGATATCTTCGATGCAGATCCCCGCAAGCCCCACCTCAGCGGCAAGGCGTATGGTTTCGGCGCAGGTGTCCGGGGTGTCGCCGAATCCGTTCTCGAAATCTCCCTGTACCGGAAGATCGGTCACCGACACGATGTCGGCGGCATGGGCCAGGGCCTCGTCCCGCGTCACCGTGCCGCCATCGGGCCGTCCCATCGTGAATGCATGCGCCGCCGATGATGTGGCCAGGGCCCTGGCCCCCATCGCCGCCATCATCCTGGCCGATCCCCGGTCCCAGACATTGACCATCAGAAGCGGATCACCTTTGACGTGAAGCGCGCGAAAGGTTTCTGCGATATGGGTCATGGCCGCGTCCTTTCCAGAGCAGTTTTCACGCCCGAGGCGATCGGCGCGTTGTGTGGCCGGCGCAGGTGCCTGCAAATGCAATCAGCCGCGAAAGCGCATCGACATACTGGTCGTCTGCGACGGTCATGGCCACGCGCAGATGTCCCGCTGCGGCCTGCCCAAAGCTTTCCCCCGGCATGACCGCGATATGCTCTGCCTCCAGCAGCGCATTGGCAAATTCTTCGCCGCTCATGCCTGTCGCGCGCAGATCAAGCATCACATACATCGCCCCCTGCACAGGGACCGCACGCACGACATTCTGGCCCTCAAGGGCTTTCATGGTCAGGGCGCGCCTGCGACGAAAAGGCGCCGCGACAGCTTCTTCAACTGCAGTACCGCTGTTCAAGGCGAAATCGGCGGCATCCTGAACAAAGCCGGCCACCCCATAGGTGGTGTGGGTGGAAAGATTGACGAGATGCGCAACCGCCTCTGCCGGCCCGCAAATCCAGCCGACCCGACTGCCTGTCATAGCGTGGCTTTTCGACATCGAGCCCACCACCATCGTGCGTTCCGCCATGCCGGGCAGGGCGCGCGGGCTGACATGCGTGCCTTCCCAGACCTGGGTGTCGTAAACCTCGTCAGAGATCAGCCAAAGATCATTTGCGATGCAGGCATCGGCGATCCTTTGCAATGTCTTTGCCGAATAGACCACGCCGGTTGGATTATTCGGTGTGTTCACCAGCAACGATCTGGCGCCTTTTGTTACCGCCATCAAGGCCTCGGCCGTGGGCTGAAACGCGGTTTGGGGCGAAGTCACAATGGGTTTTGGCACGGCCCCCGCTCCGCGAATGGTGCCGGGGTAGGTGGTATAAAACGGATCAATGTAGGCGGCGGTATCACCCGGATCGCAAATTGCGGTATGCGCGGCAAAGAGCGCGGCCTGCCCCCCCGGTGTAATCACGATATTCTCTGCCGTGGTCGGCACGCCGGTCCGGTTTGCAATCCGGGCCGCGACGCTTTTGCGCAAGGCATGGGTGCCGGGGACCTCGGCATAGCCGGTGTGCCCGCCAATGGCCGCAGCATGCATCGCGTTGAGGATATCGGGGCTCGTGGGGATATCATGTTCGCCGATGGTCAGCTCGGTGACCGGAATGCCATCGGCAATCATGCGCCGGGCTTTGTAAAAGACGTCCCAGCCGTCAGAGCCGCCGCCGGTAATCTGGGTGATGCGATGCGATAATTTCATAGGTGGCAGGGGAACGGCCTTGGCGGCGCGAAGTCAAGTGGATGTTGCAGGCAGATAGCGCGGGACTGCTCATTCAGGCGGCCACATCCGATCAGGTCGGCCTGCAGGGCGGATAAGTCTGCCTGCAGAGAAGTGCGGGCGAAAGATGAAAGATGATAACCCTGAAAGCTACCGCACTCTGACGAAGGTGATCCCCTTGATCACCGATGCGTAATCGACAGGACCCAGAAGCGGGTTGAGATCATTGAGCGCGGCAAGAGATATCCGTCGCGGCAGGCTTTCCAGCAAGTCCCAGACATTCGTATCCGCAAAGACAGCAACACAAGAAATGTTGTTCGCCGCCAGATATTCGGGTTCGTTATTGCAATGCTCGCTTCCATAGGCGGGGGCGCCAAAGCCGGACTGCGCAATGTGATCCTCGGCGTTTACCGGCAAGGCAACCATGACAAGAGATATCCAAGTCACGTGATGCAGAATAGGGTTGGTCATGCGCGCTCCTGGGCCACGAAAAATTCGTGTCTGAGCGTAGATTAACTATTTGTTCATCTCAAGGGTGATGCATGGTGCCTCTGCCGGTTGCCCATGTCAGGCTCCGCTGCACAGGGCGCTGGACGCCTCACCCCCGACCTGCTATCCCCTTCAGCATGAAGAGAAACAGCATCATTACCGGCTGCATTATTATCTGCTGACATTTGTCGCGGGTTGCTCTTTGTCGTTTCACATTCAAACAGACCAAGGTATGCCCGCGGCGTAACTCTGCGCGAGGCACCCATGACGACGATCCGCCTGAACAACACAAAGACACGCAAACGCGAGGATTTTGTGCCAATTGATCCGCAAAATGTGCGTTTGTACCTCTGTGGACCGACGGTCTATGACCGGGCGCACCTTGGCAACCTGCGTCCTTCGCTGGTCTTTGATGTGCTGTTTCGCCTCCTTAAGGAAGTTTATGGGGCAGATCACGTAACTTACGTCCGCAATTTCACGGACGTGGACGACAAGATCAACGCGCGGGCCGCCCAAACCGGACGCGCCATAGGTGACATCACGGCGGAAACCATCGGGTGGTATCACGACGATCTGGATGCGGTGGGGCTGCAACGGCCCACACACGAGCCGCGCGCGACGGCGCATATCCCGCAAATGATCGCGATGATAGCGGATCTGATCGCCAAGGGTCACGCCTATGAGGCAGAGGGCCATGTGCTGTTCGCCGTTGACAGCTATGGCGCCTATGGCGCGCTGTCTGGCCGTTCGATTGACGACATGATCGCCGGTGCGCGGGTTGAGGTGGCGCCCTACAAGCGCAATCCGATGGATTTTGTGCTGTGGAAACCATCTGGCGATGGGGTGCCGGGGTGGGACAGCCCTTGGGGGTATGGACGTCCGGGCTGGCACATCGAATGCTCGGCCATGAGCCATGAATTGCTGGGGGAAAGCTTTGATATCCACGGCGGCGGCAATGACCTGCAATTCCCGCACCATGAAAACGAGATTGCACAATCCGCCTGCGCCCATCCGCAGGGGGAATTTGCCCGCTATTGGGTGCATAATGAGATGTTGCAGGTCGAAGGCAAGAAGATGTCCAAATCCTTGGGCAATTTCTTTACCATCCGCGATCTGCTGGATCAGGGCGTGCCGGGTGAGGTCATTCGCCTCGTCATGCTGGGGACCCACTATAGCAAGACAATGGACTGGACCGAGGCACGCCGCGCTGAGGCTGAAGGCACGCTGCGCAAGTGGTACGGGATTTTACAGGGCCATGGTTTTGGGCCAGAGTTGATTGCCGCACTCGCCGCTGAAGGCAAATGGCAACCGGACGCGGAATTCATCGGGGTGCTGGCCAATGATCTGAACACATCGGGCGCATTGGCCCGCTTGCATGTGCTGGCCAAGGGTAAAACGCCTGTGGGCCTGGCGGGCTTTGCCTATGGGATGCAGATGCTGGGGCTGGTGAATGACTGGTCCGCAATCCCGCAGTTTGACGGCGGCGAGGCCGGTCCCGGAGTGGCGCCTGCGGTTGCGCAGCGGGTGGATGCCTTGCTGGCAGAACGGGCGGCGGCGCGGGCACAAAAGGATTGGGCACGTGCCGATGAGGTGCGCGATATCCTCAATGCCGCTGGCGTACAGGTCACGGACGTGGGGGGGCAGGCGGCATGGGCGCCGGGGCCTGACTTTGATGCAGCCAAGCTGGAGGGGATGTGATGGCAAACTTTCATCGAAAGCTTGAGAGCAAAGTCCCGGTGAGACTTTGGGGGCGGTGCGCCAATGACTAAGGAACGCCTTTATTTGTTCGACACCACCCTGCGCGATGGGGCGCAGACCCAAGGGGTGCAGTTCTCGGCCGGAGAAAAACACCAGATCGCCTCGGTGCTGGATGCGCTTGGCCTTGATTACATTGAAGGTGGCTGGCCCGGTGCCAACCCGACCGACAATGAATTCTTTGCAAGCCCGCCCCGGACGCAGGCGACCTTCACCGCCTTTGGCATGACCAAACGCAATGGGCGCTCTGCCGAGAATGACGATGTGCTGGCGGCTGTCATGAATGCTGGCACGCCTGCGGTCTGTCTGGTTGGCAAGGCGCATGATTTTCACGTGACGACGGCCTTGGGGATCAGCCTTGAGGACAACCTTGAAAATGTGGCGGCCAGCTTTGCCCATATCAAGGCGCAGGGTCGCGAAGGTCTGTTTGATGCCGAGCATTTCTTTGATGGCTACAAGGCCAACCCCGACTATGCCCTTCAGGCGGTCCATGCGGCCTATGACGCGGGCGCCCGCTGGATCGTGCTGTGTGACACAAATGGCGGGGTGCTGCCCCATGAGGTATCCACGATCGTCGCAGCGGTAATTGCCAGCGGCATCCCCGGCGATCACCTTGCGATCCATACTCACAATGATACTGAAAACGCTGTCGCAAATTCACTGGCCGCCGTGCTGGCGGGTGCGCGTCAGATACAAGGCACGCTGAATGGTCTGGGTGAGCGGTGTGGCAATGCCAACCTGACAACGCTGATCCCCACGCTCCTGCTGAAAGAGCCCTACGCCAGCCGGTTTGAAACGGGCGTGTCCTTGACGGCTCTCAAAGGGCTGCGCCGGGCGTCGCGCCTGCTTGATGATATCCTCAACAGGGTGCCTGCAAAGCAAGCACCCTACGTCGGGGCATCAGCCTTTGCGCATAAATCGGGGCTGCACGCCTCTGCCATCGCCAAGGATCCGACCACTTACGAACACATTGATCCCGCGGCGGTGGGCAACACGCGGATTGTGCCGATGTCCAATCAGGCAGGTCAGTCAAATCTGCGTGCCCGCCTGCTGGAGGCGGGGCTGGAGGTGGCGGCGGATGATCCTGCGCTGCCCCGCATCGTGGAGCGGATCAAGGAGCGCGAGGCCAAAGGGTATTCCTATGACACAGCCCAGGCGAGTTTCGAGTTGCTGGCGCGCGAGGAACTGGGCACATTGCCCCGTTTCTTTGAGGTAAAGCGCTACCGTGTCACGGTCGAGCGCCGCAAGAACAAGCGCAATCAGATGGTTTCGATTTCAGAGGCGGTTGTGGTCACCAAGGTCCACGGCAAAAAGATGTTGAATGTCAGCGAAAGCCAGGGGCCGGATGGGTCCGACCAGGGGCCGGTGAACGCGCTTTCCCGCGCACTGTCCAAGGACCTTGGCCCCTATCAAAAGGTTATCGATGATATGCAACTGGTCGATTTCAAGGTCCGCATCACCAATGGCGGGACCGAGGCTGTCACCCGGGTCATCATCGACAGCGAGGATGGCAAGGGGCGCCGGTGGTCCACTGTGGGGGTCAGCGCGAATATTGTGGATGCGTCCTTTGATGCGCTGATTGACGCGATCAACTGGAAACTGATCCGCGACGGGGCAAGGGCAGAGGCATGAGCCATGAGGCCTGCGCTGCGCTGGTCGAAAAGGCCGATCCATTGCGGTTTCGCGTGGCCATGGCTGCGCCGGTTGGCGCGCGCCGGATCCTGTTTCCGCTTTATGCTTTCAACATTGAGGTTGCCCGCGCCCCCTGGGTCACGCAAGAGGCGATGATTGCCGAGATGCGTTTGCAATGGTGGCGCGACGCGCTGGAAGAAATAGCGCTGGGCAAACCCCTGCGCCGGCACGAGGTTCTGGATGCATTGGCGGCATGTCTGGATACCGAAGGTGCGCAATGCCTTGATGGGCTGATCGCGGCGCGCCGATGGGACATCTACAAGGATCCGTTCGAGGACCGCGATCATTTCGATGCGTATATCAACGCGACCTCGGGCCATCTGATGTGGACGGCTGCGCGCCTGCTGGGGTCTGCGGAGGAAGAGGTGGTGCGTGATTTTTCCTATGGCGTCGGGATCGCAAATATTTTTCAGGCAGTCCCGGCCTTGCTGTCGCAAGGCCGGCAGCCAGTGATTGATCCGTCAGACGCAGGGATTGCAGCGCTTGCCGCGCAGGGGCTGGCACGTCTTGCCAGGGCCAGTGCTGCCCGCAGAAAGGTGTCGAAAGCCTCCGCGCCCGCATTGGTTGCGGGTTATCATGCCCGCCCGGTCTTGCAGAAGGTGCAGCCTATGCCGGGCCGTGTTCTGGCCGATGCGCTGGACACCAATCCGGCCCGCGACAGCCTGCGGTTTCTGAACGTCTCGCTTCGCGGTTGGTGGCGTTGAACAATTTTCGCCGAAAATTGTTCTCGCCCAAAGATTTTTAGCTAAAAATCTTCGGCTCAGGCTGCCGTTTTGGGCTGCCGCATCAGCCAAATCAAGGACCCCCCTGCCAGCACCAGAAAGGGCACCATGGCGAGGTTCACCGCGTTCCACCCCTCTTCAGAGGTGCCGCCAGAGCAGTTCATCAGCCCGCCGGAAGCCAGTGAGGCGATTGTGACCATACCAAAAACGATCATATCGTTCATGCCCTGCACGGCCCCGCGATCCTCGGGCCGGTGCGCGCCGGCAAGCATTGTGGTGGCGCCGATAAAGCCGAAGTTCCAGCCAAGACCCAGCAGGATGAGCGCTGCAAAGAAATTCATCAACGCCACGCCGGAAATGGCGACGCCACCAGCGATCGCCAGGATCACGAGCCCGAGCGCCATGATCCGTTCGACTCCGAACCTGGCGATCAGGTGACCTGTGAAAAATGAAGGGGCAAACATCGCCAGTACATGGGCGGAAACCACGTCATTGGCGTTGTTGGTGTCAAATCCATACCCGATGACGGCCAGGGGGGTAGAAGTCATCACGAGGTTCATCAGCGCGTAAGAGACCATCGCGCAGATCATCGCCACGAGGATACGCGGATTGCGCAGCAGATCCATCCGGGAACGTTTGACTGACGAGGCAGCCTTTGGTTCTTTTCTGGTGCCTTTGGGCAGATCAAGCCAAACAAACAGCAGCATGCCGATCAGGTTGAGCGCGACGATCGCGATATAGGTCCCCAGGAAAGGTACGGCAGAGGCATCCTGCACAAGTTTGTTGAGTTGCGGCCCTACTATTGCCGACAACAGGCCTCCTGCCATGACATATGAGATCGCCTTGGGGCGAAACGCCTCGGACGCTGTATCGGTGGCCGCAAAGCGGTAAAAGCCTTGTGCGGACATGTAGATACCGGTCACGTAAGAGCCAGCCAGAAGGGTCACGAAGGAACCGGTGTAAAGCCCGTAGGCCGCCATGGCGGCGCCTGCTGCTCCGGCGAAGGCCCCCAGAAAGAATCCAGACCGCCGACCGTTGCGCTGCATCAGGGGGCTGATCCAGGGCGCTGTTGTCATGGAGCCAAAAACGATGAACGAGATTGGCAATGTGGCCAGACAGGGGGAACTGGCCAACTGCCCGCCGACAAGCCCGCCGACCACAAAGATCATCGGCAGTTGCGCACCCAGGATCGCCTGGGCCAGCACCAGAACGGTCACATTGCGCCTGGCCCGTGTGTCGTCAACGTAAGTCATGGTGCATCGGTAAGCCCGGCAATCCGCTGGCGCAAGGATTGCTTAGGGTTGATCGATAATATGGGCAAAGCTGCCGCTGACGTTGTTCCGGATCAAACCCATGGGAGGAAGCGTGGTGCCTTCGGCGTCGCGGGCCTCAAAGAGGGGGGAACCCGTGGCGCGCAGCGTGGTGGCATAGTGGAATTCGTGACCTTTCCATGTGCCGGCCAAGGGGCCGTCACGGGCTACAAGCTCGCGGTAGCCCAAATGCAGCTTGCGGGTCGCGAATGAGGTTTCAAGCGGCAGGAGCCCCGCCATTTTGTGCACGATCCCGTCTTTGTCGGTAAGAGTTTCGCCCAAAACCATATAGCCGCCGCATTCGCCATAGATCTGCGCTTTGCATTCGCGCAAGGAGGCAAGGAAGGTCGCGTTGTCGGCAAGCCGGCCAGCATGCAGTTCGGGATAACCCCCTGGCAGGTAAATCAGATCGGCCATCGGCGCAGGATCATCCGCAAGCGGCGAGAAGAAGCGAAGCGTGGCCCCGGCGCCTTGCCAGTCCTGCAACAGATGGGGATAGCTGAAAGCAAAGGCGGCGTCCCGGGCGATGGCGATGGTCTGGGCAGGGGGGCGCCGCTTTGACGGGACCCCCCGCGCGGGCAGTGGAACGAGAAGCGATTGCAACACCGGCATATCGCAATGGGCAGACACGAGATCTGCTGCACTCTCAAGATAGCCGTCAAGGTCGGGTCGCTCCTGCGCCTGGACCAGGCCCAGATGCCGGGAGGGTTGCTCGAGCGCCGGTGTTCTGGGAAGGGCGCCGAACACCGGGACGTCGCCGAGTGCGCGGCGCAGCATGGTTTCGTGGCGCGCAGAGCCGACATTGTTGAGGACAACCCCGGCGATCTTGACGTCCCGGTCATGGCGGATGAAGCCCTGCACGAGCGGCGCGACGGAGCCTGCCATCTTGCCACAATCTACGACCAGCACGACAGGCAGGCCGAGGATCCGCGCGAGGTCGGCGGTTGCCCCTTTCCCGTTTGGAGGTGCGCCGTCAAAGAGACCCATCGCCCCTTCGATAATCAAAGGAAGCGGGCCTGCGCTGAGCGATCTGATGCGTGCAGGCGTCATTGCCCAGGCGTCGAGGTTGAGACAGGGTTGGCCGCAGGCGGCTTCGTGAAACCGGGGGTCGATGTAGTCGGGGCCCGATTTGGCGGCATGTACGGGCAAGTCGCTTCTCTTCAGCGCGCGCAGAAGGCCAAGGGTGAAGGTGGTTTTGCCGCTGCCCGAGGCCGGGGCCGCGATGACGAAACTCATGGTGTGCGGAGGCGCGGGGATGCCTCCGGCGGGAGTTTTCTGGCCAAGATGAAGATGGATCGCATCTGGTCAGCCGGCATCGGCTGGTCGCCCACGCCCGAGCGGGTCAAGGTTGCGCGGTGCGGCACCATTGGCCATGCCCTGCCAGTCCAGAACCTGTCGCATCATCACTGATCGCCCGACGCAGATGATCGCGGGTGGTTCCAATCCGGCCTTCGCGATGTCGGCTACAACCGCGCCAAGTGTGGTTTCAAGCACCTGTTGGTTGTCGGTGGTCGCCGTTGTGACCACCGCGACCGGTTCGTGCAGGCTGCGTCCGGCATCGACAAGGTGTTGGGCGATCTGCGCGATATGCTTCATCCCCATGTAGATCACGATCACCTGACTGCCTTTTGAAATGCTGCTCCAGTCAAGCGCACCGGGGGTGTTGCCGGATTGATCGTGGCCGGTCACAAAGGTTACTGACTGGTTGACGTCGCGGTGTGTGACGGGGATGCCGGCATAGGCCAACCCCCCGATCCCCGCCGAGATGCCGGGGATGATGCGGATGGGCACGCCATGCTGCACCAGCGTTTGCGCCTCTTCGCCGCCGCGACCAAAAACAAACGGATCACCACCTTTGAGCCGCAAAACGCGCTTGCCCGCCTGCGCCAGGCCAACAAGCCGCAGCGAGATGTCGCGCTGCTTGGCCGAGGGTTTGCCACCGCGTTTGCCAGCGTAGATATGTTCGGCCTGCGGGGCCCAGGCAAGAATATTTTTCTGCACCAATGCGTCGTAGATTACCACATCCGCCTGCCGCAGCGCGTTGACTGCATGGAGTGTCAGCAACCCCGGATCGCCCGGACCAGCCCCACACAGCCAGACCCAGCCGGGCTCCAGCTCGGGCCATGAATGGGGGGGTAAAGGGGTGTCGGTGTGCATGTTGTCTTTATGCCGCTGATTGCGGCAGTTGGAAAGGTGACAAACGACCCGTGATTGGTGATTGCCGTCATGCGCGCGCCTGCCTATCGTCGCGCGCAATGACGAACAACAATGCCACAGAGCTGCGCAGGGGTTGGACCACGGGGGCCTGCGCGACAGCCGCGACCAAGGCAGCCTTGATGCGGCTGTGGAGCGGGGCGTTTCCGCATGACGTCGGGATTACCTTGCCAAAGGGCGAAACGCCCGTCTTCCCCTTGGCTTTGACCGAAGCCGGAGAAGGCTGGGCGCGTGTCGGCATCACCAAGGACGCGGGCGATGATCCCGATGTCACACATGGGGCGTTGATCGTTGTCACGGTATCGGCCTCTGAGGGCGGTGTTGTCTTTGTGGCGGGTGACGGTGTTGGCACAGTCACCAAGGCGGGGTTGCCAATTGGCGTGGGAGAGCCTGCAATCAACCCGGTGCCGCGCCAGATGATGACGGATGTTGTCAGCGAGGTGGCCGAACAGGTGGGGCAGACCCCTGACGTGACAATAGAAGTGTCCGTGCCGGGCGGGCTGGACCTTGCGAAGAAAACCTGGAACCCGCGTTTGGGGATAAAGGGCGGGCTGTCGATCCTTGGCACGACAGGTGTGGTCCGTCCCTTTAGCTGTGCCGCCTGGATCGCCTCTATCCATCGGGGCATTGATGTGGCCCTTGCCGATGGGCTGACGCATGTTGCGGGCTGTACCGGCGCCACCTCCGAACGAGCCGTGCAGGCGCTTTATGATCTGCCCGATCATGCAATGCTGGACATGGGCGACTTTGCGGGGGGGATGCTGAAGTATCTGGTGAAGCACCCGGTGGCGCAGGTCACTGTCGGCGGCGGGATTGGCAAGATCACCAAGCTGGCGCAGGGGGCGGTTGATTTGCACTCTGGGCGGTCCCAGGTGGATTTTGCTGCGCTGGCGGCGCTTGTGGGGCTGCCCAAAGTGGCCCGGGCCAACACCGCGCTGGAGGCCTACGAAATGGCGGGGCCAGAACTGGCAGATAAAGTCGCGCAAGGGGCCTTGGCGCAACTCAACACCCGGTTTGGCGGAGCCGGCATGGGGTTTGATATCGTCGTGATTGACCGCGACGGCACCATCATCGCAAGGGCCGGCGCATGACCTTGCTTTTGCTGGGAGGTACTGGCGAAGCGCGCCAAATTGCCGCGCATTTGCAAGGGCAGGATGCTGTGATCTCGCTGGCAGGGTCGACACGCAACCCACAAGCACAGCCTTTGCCGACACGGGTTGGTGGCTTTGGCGGCGCGGAGGGGTTTGCCCGGTTTCTGGCAGATGCAGGCATTACGGCGGTGCTGGATGCCACACACCCGTTTGCGGCGCGGATCACCGCGCGCACCGCAATGATCTGCGGGCAAACCGGGGTGCCTTTCATGCAGTTTCTCAGACCGCCCTGGTCTCCGGAACCGGGCGACAACTGGACAGTGATCACGGCAGAGGCGGAGGCCGCCGATCATATCCCGCCCGGCAGCACTGTCTTTTTGGGCACCGGCCGCCAGACCCTTGGGCAATTTGCAAACCTTGAAGGGCGCGAGGTGATTTGCCGCCAGATTGACCCGCCACAGCAACCCTTCCCTTTTTCGGGGGGCAGGTTTCTGGTGGGGCGACCGCCGTTTTCGGTTGCGGATGAGGTCGCCTTGTTTCGGGATCTTGGAGTGGATGTCCTGGTCGTGAAGAATGCCGGTGGCGCGGCCAGCCGCACAAAACTGACCGCCGCGCGGCAGTTGGGCATTCCGGTCTTGATGATGGCCAGGCCAACGCCAGGGCAGTGGCCCGTTGTGGATACTGTTGAAGATGCGCTGGCATGGGTGCGCGACCTTTGAAAGAGCGGGTCATCCTGTCGGACGCCTGTGTCGCGGAAGGGGCGGCGTGGTTGTGTCAGACCGTCCCGCCGTTTGCCCGCGCGATGGCAGGGATGCCACCATTGCCGTTGCGGCTGAAGCCTGACGGGTTTGCACCACTGCTGAGTGCCATTGTCAGCCAGCAGGTAAGCGTTGCCTCGGCAAATGCGATCTGGGCGCGGTTGACGGATGCGGGGATGACCGATCCAACCGCTGTTTGCCGGGCCAGCGAAAGTGACCTGCGCGGGTTGGGGCTCAGTCGGCAAAAGGCGCGCTATGCCCGGGCTCTGGCCGCTGCCGATATTGATTACGCCGCCTTGCGCGAGAGGCCCGCAGCCGATGTCATCAGGGAATTGACTGCCGTTGCAGGCATAGGAACCTGGACGGCAGAGATTTATACCATGTTCGCACTGGGCCGAGCAGATGTCTTTGCCCCCGGCGATCTGGCCTTGCAGGAGGCTGCCAGACTGATCTTTGATCTGCCGGGACGCCCCGGCGAAAAAGACTTTCGGGCCATGTCTGAGGCTTGGTCTCCCTGGCGGTCAGTTGCGGCGCGCATTCTATGGGCCTACTACAAACAGCACAAACAACGGGAAGGCATCAGATGACACGAGCTTTGGAGGCGCAGCGGCGCGAACCGGTATCGGGCGAAACCCGGTCCTGCGTGGTATTTCTGCATGGCTACGGGGCCAATGCGGCAGACCTGATCGGTCTGGCTGATCCGCTGGGTGAACATATGCCCGATACGCTGTTCATCTCGCCTGATGCGCCAGAAGACTGTCCGGGCGTCCCGATGGGTCGCCAATGGTTCCCGATCCCCTGGATTGACGGCTCCAGTGAGGAAGAAAGCAAGATCGGGCTGGATCGTGCCGCAGCTGATCTGGATGCTTTTCTGGACGGTGTGATGGTGGATGAGGATTTGTTGCCAGAGCAGGTCATGGTCCTGGGCTTTTCGCAAGGGACGATGATGGCACTGCATGTGGTGCCGCGCCGCGAGGATGCGATCGCCGGGATCGTCGGGTTTTCCGGACGTCTGATGGAGCCAGAGCTGCTGGCCGACGAAACCCAAAGCCGGCCGCCTGTCCTGTTGATTCACGGTGATGCCGATGATGTCGTCCCGCCGCAATCACTGCCGCAGGCGGCGGAAGCCCTGCAAGGGGCCGGCTGGCAGGAAATCTACGCCCATATCATGAAAGGCACAGGCCACGGGATTGCGCCTGATGGCTTGTCTGTTGCCCTGGCATTTATGCGTGACAGGCTCGGCCTGAGCTGACCGGAAGGCGTTTTGTGGTCCTTTGTTAAGTGTTCCTTACTGATTTCGTGCCATGAGGTTCTGGGGCGCGCTTGGTCCCCGGCGGTCACACAGGTCTGAGAATGCGTAGTCCCATCGTTGCACTTTTGGGCCCAAGGAACCGGCTCGGCTGGTTCATTCGCTATGCCGTTCTGGGATTTGGCGTAGTTGGCACTGTGTTTGCCCAGGATGTGCTGATGGACGGGGTGTTTCACGGGGTCGCTGCTGATTATTTGGCGATGATCGTGATGATCGGACTGCCACTTTATGTGGTTGCAACCGGCGTCATGGCTGACATGGGGCGCCTGCGCCGACAATTGATACAGGCTGGCGAAACCGATCAGATGACCGGTTTGTTGCAGCGGCAGCCCTTTATCATGCGCACGGAACGCAAGCTGCTGCAAACTGGGGTCCTCATGATGCTGGACATCGACAGGCTGGGGCAGATCAACGCGAAACACGATCACCATGCCGGTGACCTTTGCCTGATGGCGCTGGCGATCCGCCTGCGCGAAGTCACACGCGCCACCGATGTGGTGGGGCGAATAGATGGGGCCACGATAGCGGTCTATCTGCCCGGCACTCCGCTGGAGGCGGGGCGCAGCGTGGCAGAACGGTTGGCGCAGGGCATTCAGGTCACGACAGGGACGATACGGTTTGAAGTCACCGTGTCGGTCGGTGTGGCCGTGGCGGACGGCGAAACGCCCTTGTCGCGGTTGATGCAGCGCGCCGAAGCAGCCCTTTTACGCGCCAAGGCAAGGGGCCGGGCGCAAGTGATGATGTCGGACGGGCAACTGGCGGCGTAGATCGCAGCGATACCGCGGTTTATACCGCATATTCTGGGGGTTGTCACATTTCTGACGCGATATATAGTCCATGATAAGAAGAATGCGGGACTGCCGCTTTGACTGCTCCCGCACAGCCTGACTGGGGTGTGTTCTATGACGCAGACGGAATTCAGAACTGACTTTGTGCGCGCGCCTGGCGCGCTCAGACACTATCCTGCTCTGGTGCTGAATGCCGACTATCGCCCGCTGTCGTATTATCCGCTCTCACTGTGGCCCTGGCAGGAGGCGGTCAAGGCGGCCTGGCTGGACCGCGTGGATATTGTCAGTGAATATGATCAGGTGGTGCGCAGCCCCTCGACGGTCATCAAAATTCCGTCGGTGGTGGTGCTGAAGGATTATGTCAAACCGCAAAAGCAGGTGGCCTTCACCCGGTTCAACCTTTTCCTGCGTGACGAATTTTGTTGCCAGTATTGTGGCGCAAAGGGTGATTTGACCTTTGACCATGTGGTGCCGCGCGCCAGTGGCGGGATCACAAGCTGGGAAAATGTGGTTGCGGCCTGTTCGCCGTGCAACCTGCGCAAAGGCTCACGCTCGCTCAAGCAGAGCGGTATGAGCCTGCAAAAATCCCCCCGGCGTCCCGTTCCTGCGCAATTGCACAATGTAGGGCGCAAGTTTCCGCCGAACCATTTGCATGATAGCTGGGTTGATTTCCTCTATTGGGATGCCGAACTGGAGGCTTGACCCACACCAACGCTAGACTTGTGGGCGCGCCCGGGGTAGGAAAGCGGCGTTAGCGCTAACGTACCATCCATAGGGGAGTTTGCTATGGTCTCTCGCGTCATACCGGTTGATGAATTCGACCTCGTGATTTTCGGCGGCACCGGCGATCTGGCCCGGCGCAAAATTCTGCCTGGCCTGTTTCGGCGGTTCCTGTCGGGGCAAATGCCTGCGGGCTCCCGGATCATTGGCGCGGCACGCTCGACGCTGGATGCGGCTGGCTACCGCGAGATGATCGCCGCTGCGATTTCAGAGTTTGGCGGCGAAGAAGTGAATAACAAGAAAGGCTTGCAGGCCTTTCTTCAACAACTGGAATATGTGGCGATTGACGCGCGCGGCGAAGGCGGGTGGTATGATCTGGCCCATTTGGTCCGACAAGATGTGGTGCAAGCGTTTTATTTTTCGGTGGCCCCGTCGCTCTTTGGTGATCTGGCCGAAAGGCTGCACACCAACAAGATCGCCAATGATCAAAGCCGAATTGTTGTTGAGAAACCCTTTGGCCGCGATCTGTCATCGGCCCGCGCGCTCAACCAGACGCTGGCGGCGCATTTTGACGAACGCCAGATTTACCGCATCGACCATTACCTGGGTAAGGAGACGGTGCAGAACCTGATGGCGGTCCGCTTTGGCAATGTCCTGTTTGAGCCACTTTGGAACAACCATTTCGTCGATCACATTCAGATCACTGTCGCTGAAACGGTCGGTGTCGGAGGGCGGGGTGCCTATTATGACAAATCCGGCGCGATGCGCGACATGGTGCAAAACCACCTGATGCAGCTTTTGTGCCTGATCGCGATGGAGCCGCCCGGCCAGTTTGAAGCGGATGCCGTGCGTGATGAAAAGCTGAAAGTTATCAGGGCGCTACAGACCATAGATCATCACCACATGGTCCGTGGCCAATATGATGAAGGCCCCGACGGACCCAGCTATCGCGAGGATGCGGAAAACCCGCGCAGCTTTACGGAAAGCTTTATCGCGATGCGCTGTCATATCGCCAACTGGCGGTGGGCAGGTGTTCCGTTCTATCTGCGGACCGGCAAGCGCATGAAGGCGCGATCGTCCGAGATTGCCGTGGTGTTCAAGGATCTTGGCCATACGATCTTTGAAGGCGACGAGGCGCGCCATCGCAACATCCTGGCAATCCGCCTGCAACCGAATGAGGGCATGGATTTGCAAGTGACGATCAAGGAGCCCGGGCCAGGGGGCATGCGCCTGATCGATGTGCCGCTGGACATGACCTTTGCCGATGCCCTGGGCGACGATGCCGAGGATGTCACCGACGCCTATGAGCGCCTGATCATGGATGTGATCCGGGGCAACCAGACGCTCTTTATGCGTGGCGATGAGGTCGAAGCCGCATGGGCCTGGACTGATCCGCTGATCAATGGCTGGGAGGCACGCAACGATGTACCCAAGCATTATGATGCGGGATCCGCCGGACCTGAAGATGCCATGATGCTGCTGCACCGCGATGGTCGCAAATGGCGCGAGATCAAGGGCTGACGCGGCCTGCCGGACGCCCTAAACTGCTGAAATGCCGGGCGCGGGCTGCCCTCGCACACATGCTCTGACCCAAGAAAGGAATGGCCTCATGCAACTTGTTGAGTATCCGGACGCCGAAATGATGATGATGGATCTGGCGGATACTTTGGCCAGTGAACTGGAGAACTGCCTGCTGTCGCACGACCATGCGTCCTTTGCCGTGCCGGGTGGCACCACGCCGGGACCGATATTTGACAGCCTTTGTGCCGCGGATCTGGATTGGGCGCGTGTGCATGTCTTGCTGACGGACGAACGCTGGGTGCCGGAAACATCTGACCGATCAAACACGCGGCTCTTGCGCGAACGACTGCTGGTCGATCGTGCGGCGGCTGCGACCTATGTGCCGCTTTATGCCGAATCCGGTTCACCGGAAGAAAAGCTGCCGGAATTGGCTGCGGCGCTGGCGCCGGAGTTGCCTGTGTCCGTCATGCTTCTGGGCATGGGCGCCGATATGCACACCGCGTCCATTTTCCCCGGTGCCGATCAGCTGGAGCATGCTTTGCACGGTGAAGATCATCTGGTCGCCATGCGCGCACCCGGCGCGCCAGAGCCGCGGATCACCCTTTCTGCCAAGGTGCTGAAAGAAGCGATGAGCCGTCATTTGGTCATCGTGGGGGGGCAAAAGCGCGAAGCGCTGGAACGCGCCCGCCATCTGCCGCCCGGGGAAGCGCCGGTGGCCGCAATCCTGAATGGCACGACTGTACATTGGGCGGAGCGCTAGAAGATGTGGAAGAAATTACGCGCACATCACGCCAAAGTCTCCGATCGTCGCTTTGAGACACTTGTTGACCGGACCCGCGCCGCCGAATTCACGGCGCAGGCAGGCGACATGCGCCTGGATTACGCCAAGACCAATGTCGACACTGAGGGACGGGCCCTGCTGATTGATCTTCTCGATCAGGCTGATGTCGCCGCCAAGCGTGACGCGATGTTTGCCGGCGCGCCGATCAACGAAACGGAAGGGCGCGCGGTGCTGCATACCGCTTTGCGCAACCTCGACGGTGGATCTGTTTTGGTGGACGGGCGGGATGTCATGCCCGGTGTGCTTGAGACTTTGGCGCGGATGGAAGGTTTTGCCGCCGACGTCCGCGACGGGCGCTTTGCCGGACAGGGCGGCAAGATTACGGATGTGGTGAATATCGGCATTGGCGGCTCTGACCTTGGGCCCGCGATGGCAGTGCAGGCGCTGGCACCTTACCATGATGGCCCACGCTGCCATTTTGTCAGCAACGTGGACCCAGCGGATATTGCCGCCGTGCTGCGCGGGTGTGATCCGTCGACGACCTTGGTTATCGTTGCATCCAAGACTTTTACCACCATCGAAACCATGACCAACGCGCGCACAGCGCAAGCCTGGATGGGCCAGAATGTGGCGGATACCGGCGCACAGTTCGCCGCCCTCTCGACCGCAGCGGACAAGACCGCCGCATTTGGCATTGATCCGGCCCGCGTGTTCGGCTTCGAGGATTGGGTGGGCGGGCGCTATTCGATGTGGGGTCCCATCGGTCTGTCGCTGATGATCGCCATCGGCCCGGAGGCATTTCGCGCCTTCCTGCGTGGTGCGCAAGCGATGGACAGGCATTTTCAGGCGGCAGAGTGGCAGGACAACCTGCCTGCAATGCTGGCGCTTGTGGGGATTTGGCACAATCAGATATGCGGTCACGCGACCCGTGCTGTTTTGCCTTATGATAATCTTCTCAACCGCTTACCGGCCTATCTTCAACAATTGGAGATGGAAAGCAACGGCAAGGGCGTCAGCATGGATGGCGCTGATCTGGAGGTGCCAAGCGGCCCTGTTGTCTGGGGGGAGCCGGGAACCAACGGCCAGCATGCGTTTTATCAGCTGATCCATCAGGGAACGCGGGTGATTCCCTGCGAATTTCTGGTCGCCGCCCGAGGGCACGAGGATGACCTGCATCATCAGCACCAGCTTTTGGTGGCCAATTGTCTGGCCCAATCGGAGGCGCTGATGCGGGGGCGCAATCTGGATGAGGCGCGGCGCAAACTGTCCGGCCAATTCGAGGGGGCCGAGCTGGAACGGCAGGCCCGCCACCGGGTGTTCACAGGCAACCGCCCTTCGATCACCATTGCCTACCCGCAACTGACACCAGAAGTGCTGGGCCAGATCGTGGCGCTTTATGAGCATCGGGTGTTTGTTGAAGGGGTTGTGTTGGGCATCAATTCCTATGACCAGTGGGGCGTGGAGCTGGGCAAGGAACTCGCAACCGCCCTGCAGCCCCTCGTGGAAGGCAGGCAGAATGCGAAAGGCAAGGATGGCTCAACTGCCGCACTTGTCGATTTTCTCCAGTCCCATGGGGTGTCTTGAGCCTGTTTATTTGTCATAAGCGGTTGAAATTGCACGAAGGACCAAACCGATGATCGTCGAATTGATACCGCTGGCCATGGCCGCTGTCCTGGTGGCGGCCATGCTGCTGGAAATCAGGACCGGGCGGATTCCGAACTGGCTGACGGTCTTGCCGTTTGTTTTGTTCGCAGCGCTTTTGGTTGTCACCGAAGATCGCACGCCGCTTTACTGGCAGATGGGTCTTGCGGCGGCGATGTTCGTGTTTGGTCTGGTATTGTTTGCGATTGGCGGGTCGGGCGCCGGCGCGGTCAAACTGCTGGTCGGCATGGCCCTGTTTATCCCGCTGGGCAAGGCTTTCTTTACCGGGATCGTGTTTCTTGTCGTGTTCTTCGTCAGCTCATTCATCATCGTACAGCTGCGCAAGGCAATCGGATCAGAAAACAGTTCCTGGCACCTGATGGCGAACGCGGTTCTGCCGCTCAGCTTTTCGATTGGCACGGCAGGGCTGATCGGGATGTTTGTGCTTTAGAATACTTGGAGCGGGTAACGGGAATCGAACCCGTAACTGAAGCTTGGGAAGCTTTCGTGATACCTTTTCACCATACCCGCGCCGACAGGTGTGGCGTAATTGGCTGGTCAGCCGCCGTCAAGCTGCAATCAACGTGATCTGCGCCGTCTGCGTCCGCCTTCCCCACTCCCGCCGGTGTTGTGATTGACCTGAGGGATCGTGACGATGCTTTCCAGAATCGGGAAAGGCTCGACCGCGTTGGGGATGTTGGAGGCGTTGACGAAATGTTCCTGAAACCGCGGTTCAATTGCTGTTTCGATCTTGTGGATTTTATGCACGGTCTCTTCGATCTCGCGGCGGGCCTGCGTGTTCAGCAGGGCGATCCGTGCGCCGGTGCCGGCGGCATTGCCCGCACTGGTCACCTTGTCCAACGGCGCATCGGGGATCATGCCCAGGACCATCGCGTGTTTGGGGCTGATATGGGCGCCAAACGCCCCCGCCAGCACCACACGGTCCACCTTGTCGACGCCGAATTTGTCCATCAGCAGTCGCGCGCCGGAATAAAGCGCCGCCTTGGCCATCTGGATTTGCCGGATGTCGGTATTTGTCACGGTGATCCTCGGTCCGCCATTTTCGGTGCCGTCAAACAGCAGGTAGGAATTGGTCCGCCCATCGGGAAAACAGTTGGGTGAGCCTGTCTGCTCAGCCGAGCCGATCAACCCCGGTCCGTCGACGATCCCCGCCAGACGCATTTCGGCGATCACCTCGATAATGCCAGAGCCGCAGATACCGGTGATCCCGGTCCCGGCGATGGCGGCATCAAACCCTTCCTCATCCGACCAGATATCAGAGCCGATGACCTGAAAACGGGGCAATTTGGTAGTGGGATCTATCTCGACGTGTTCAATCGCTCCGGGTGCGGCGCGTTGGCCGCTGCTGATCTGCGCACCCTCAAACGCCGGACCAGTGGGCGAAGAACAGGCAAGGACTTTTTCCTTGTTGCCCAGCAGGATTTCGGCATTTGTGCCCACGTCCACGATCAGCACGAGGTCCTCGGATTTATCGGGGGCCTCTGACAGGGCCACTGCCGCCGCATCGGCACCGACATGGCCTGCGATGCAGGGCAAAAGATAAACCCGGGAGGCGGGGTGCAGGTTCAGGTCAAGTTCGGACGCACGCAGCGAGATTGCCTCGGATGTGGCCAGCGCAAAGGGGGCTTGCCCCAGCTCGTAGGCGTCAATCCCGAGAAACAGGTGGTGCATCACCGGGTTGCAGACGAAAACCGCATCGACGATGAGATCGCGGTCGATCTCTGCCTCGGCGGCGATTTGCACGAAAAGCGCGTTCATGCCTTCGCGCACTGCAGTGGTCATTTCGTCGGAACCCGTTGGGTTCATCATGCCATAGCTGACCCGGCTCATCAGGTCTTCGCCAAAGCGGATTTGCGGATTCATGATCCCCGACGAGGCGACGACAGCGCCTGATTGCAGATCGCACAGATGGGCGGCGATGGTGGTAGACCCCAGATCCACGGCGAGCCCATAAAGCGTGCCTTCGTAAAAGCCCGGCCAGATCTGGATAATGCGCGGGCTGAACACGGCGTCGCCCAGGTGGATGGCGACGGTGACTTTCCAGTTGCCTTTGCGCAGCGCGCCTTGCAGGGATTTGAGTACGCCGAGGTCGGCCTCCAGGTCGGGCAGGTCCCAATCCCGGCGCAGGGCGGCGACAAGCCGTTCCAGATCACCCGAAGGGTCGTGCATGTCGGGTTCGGCCACCTCGACGTAATAAAGCTTGGTCGATGGGTCCATGACGATGTCGCGCGCCTCGGCCCGTTTGCGCACGACTTGTTTATGCACCTGGCTTTCGGCGGGAACATCGATGACAACATCGCGTTGGATCGTGGCCTGACAGCCCAGGCGGCGCCCCTTTTTCAGCCCGCGCTTGTCATCATAGCGTTGCTCGACCGCATTCCATGGGGACAGGGCATCGTCCGCGACCGTTACCCCGTGCTTGGGAAATTCGCCGTAAGAGGGGGTGATCTGGCATTTGGAACAAATGCCGCGCCCGCCGCAAACGCTGTCCAGATCGACGCCCAACTGGCGCGCCGCCGTCAATACGGGCGTATCCACCGGGAAACGCCCGCGTTTGCCGGATGGGGTGAAAATCACAAGGGGGTCGTTGGACATGATGCGCGCCTGTATGGTCTTGGCCTGAATGTATCTTTTACCCCGCCAATGAAAAGGTCCGTATCCGTCATAATGACTATGCGCAGCGCCATGCTATTGCAGGGTATCCACCCCCATCAGCCAGACTGACAACGGCACAGGCAGGGTCGCAATCAGGATGGTCAAAACGGCAAAGCGGGTCCGAAACAACCGGCTCAGCCCGCCAGCCATCATGATCCCTCCGCCACCGCCAAGGGCGATGTTGCCGGGCAGGTTGATCGCTAGGCCAAGCGTGACATAGCGATAGTTGCAAAAGATCGGGGCCAGCCAGCGGGGCAGACGCTCTTGCATCTGATCCAGTCGTTCCTGGCTCGGGGTTTGCTCGATCCGCGCAAGCAGACCGGCGAGGCGGTCGAGCGCGAGGTCCCTGCAAAACTGTATCAACCGCGACAGGGGCGCATATTGTCCGATGCAGAACGCCAAAAGCAGACCGGCCGCTGTGGCCACATAGACGATCGGAGCCGCTGATGGTCCTTGCAGTACCAGTACGGCGATGCCGATTTCCACGCCCGGAACAAAGGGGATGGCCAGCAGGATTGCATAACCGATCATCACCGTGATCAGCAGTCCGAACATGGCCCGCGCGGCGGCATCGCTTTCGTAAAGAGCGATCTTGGCAGAAAGCTGATCGATGCCAATTTTGGCGAGGTAGACCAGCGCAAACACCAGGCCCAGCCTCAGCGCAATGCGCCCGAGCCGGGGTCCAATTGCGTCATCGTTCCTCTGATTGCTGACCATCAGGCTACTTTGGGCGCATTCCGTGCCGCCTACAAGTCCGATCGGGGGGTCACTTAGCCCTTTCGGTTATGGCCTATCCATGCGATAGCGACGTGCCAACGAGACCACCCAAGGAGAGCGGTTGATGGAGATTCGCGAGGCACTCACTTTTGATGATGTTCTGCTGGTGCCGGGGGCGTCTGCCGTGCTGCCCTCTACAGCAGATACGCGCACCCGTGTCACCAAATCCATCGCGATGAATATCCCGTTGTTGTCCAGTGCCATGGATACCGTCACCGAAGGCCGTATGGCGATTGCCATGGCTCAGGCGGGCGGCATTGGCGTGGTCCACAAAAACCTCGATATCGAAACGCAGGCCAAGGAAATCCGCCGGGTAAAGCGTTTTGTCTCCGGCACCGTCTATAACCCTGTTACCCTGCGCCCCGATCAGACCCTGGCCGACGCCAAGGCCCTGATGGAGCGGTATCGGATTACCGGTTTTCCCGTGGTCGGCGAAGGTGGCAAGGTTGTCGGCATCGTCACCAACCGCGATATGCGCTTTGCGCAGGATGATGACACGCCCGTCCGCGTGATGATGACCACTGACAATCTGGCGATGCTGCAAGAGCCCGCCGATCTCGATGAGGCCCGATCCTTGATGCAGGCCCGCCGGATTGAAAAGCTGCTGATCACCGATGGCGACGGCAAGCTGACCGGGCTGCTGACCTTGAAGGACAGCGAGCAAGCAGTGCTGAACCCGATGGCCTGCAAGGATGAACTGGGCCGTTTGCGCGTGGCTGCTGCCTCTGGTGTCGGTGACAGCGGGTTCGAGCGGGCGCAGGCATTGGTGGATGCGGGCGTCGATATGATTGTGATTGATACCGCCCATGGCCATTCCGAAGGTGTGGCACAGGCGGTTGAGCGGGCCAAGAAACTGTCGAACGAGGTGCAGATTGTGGCGGGCAATATTGCCACAGCCGAAGCCGCCCGGGCGCTGATTGGTGCGGGGGCCGATGCCGTGAAAGTGGGGATTGGGCCGGGCTCGATCTGTACAACGCGCATGGTTGCGGGTGTTGGTGTGCCCCAGTTGACCGCGATCATGGATTGCGCCGAGGGCGCGGGCGACGTGCCGGTGATTGCCGACGGTGGCATCAAATTTTCCGGTGATTTTGCCAAGGCGATCGCGGCGGGTGCCTCTTGCGCCATGGTGGGTTCGATGATCGCGGGTACGGATGAAAGCCCCGGCGAGGTGATCCTTTATCAGGGCCGGTCGTTCAAATCCTACCGTGGCATGGGAAGTCTGGGGGCGATGGCCAGCGGCTCTGCCGACCGCTATTTCCAGAAAGAGGCCGCCAGCGACAAACTGGTGCCGGAGGGCATTGAAGGGCAGGTGCCTTACAAGGGGTCCGCCCACGCTGTCGTCCATCAGCTGGTCGGCGGATTGCGGGCTGCCATGGGCTATACGGGCTGTGCCACCATTGATGACATGCGAAAGAACTGCAAATTCGTCAAGATCACAGGCGCGGGCCTGAAGGAAAGCCATGTGCATGATGTGCAGATCACCCGCGAGAGCCCCAATTATCGCGTTGGCTAGGGTATGACCCCCGGTGCGCGCGTTGGCGCCGCGATTGCGGTGCTGGATCAGATCATTGAGGGTTCGGCTGCCGAGCAGGCACTGACTGCCTGGGCGCGGGGCAGCCGTTTTGCCGGATCCAAGGACCGGGCGGCGGTGCGCGATCATGTGTTCGACGCCTTACGTGCAAAACGGTCTTTGGGTGATGGGGCGGGGCGAAGCCTGATGCAACGCCTGGCGCTGCGTGAAGGCTGGGACCTGGGTGCGTTGTTTTCGGGCGCGGGCTATGCCCCGGCACCTTTGACTGCGGCGGAACATGCGGTGCTGGAGACGCCGCTTGATCTGTCTGACGCGGCACGTTGCGATCTGCCTGACTGGCTCTGGCCCCTGTGGCAGCGCAGCCTGGGCGAACAGGCCAAGGTGGCAGCCTTGGCGCTGCAAACCCGCGCTGATGTCTTCTTGCGGGTGAACCGGCGTCGGGGGACGGTTGAACAGGCAATCGATGCCCTGGCCGCAGCCGGGATTGTCGCGGTGCTGCATCCGGCGGTGCGGGGCTGTTTGCGGGTGACCGAAAGCCCGCGCCGCATAAAGACGTGTGACGCTTATCTGGATGGTTTGGTGGAATTGCAGGATGCGTCCTCGCAGGAGGCGGTGCTGAATGCATCCGTCCCAGAGGGCGCGCGGATATTGGATTACTGTGCCGGTGGCGGAGGCAAGGCGCTGGCCTTTGCCGATTTGCATGACGCCACGGTTTTTGCCCATGATATCGCGGCGGGGCGGCTGCGCGACCTGCCCCAGCGGGCGGCGCGAGCAGGGGTGACGATTGACATCCTGCCCACCCGCGAATTGACCGCACAGCCTGGGTTTGACGTTGTTTTTTGCGATGCGCCTTGCAGCGGGAGCGGCACCTGGCGGCGGTCGCCAGATGCAAAGTGGCGCCTGACGCCCGATGATCTGGCGGCGCTCATGCAATCACAGGCGGACGTCCTTGCTGGCGCCGCGCCGCTGGTGGCGGCGGGGGGAACGCTTGTTTATGCCACCTGCTCTGTCTTGGCAGAGGAAAACGATCAAGCCGTTAGCGGTTTCGTCGCGCAGCACCCTGAGTGGCAGCGCCAGCAGGTGTTTCGACGACTTCCGGATGCGGATGGTGATGGGTTCTTTGCCTGCGCACTGACCCGTCGATAGTACAACCTGGAATTGTGTTTCGAAACTTGCTATGCAGCATTAAGGGTCGCTTAATCGGTCTGCGTTTATCGTCCTTTTGCGCGTCGCGAGGTGAATTGAGTGCCCTTTGATCAATCGTTTGTAGTGCAGAGCCCTGCGAAAGCGGCGCGGTTATCGCGCGCCTTGGTTTTCGCTACTGCTGGTGTCATCAGTCTTGCGCTGGCATTGGCCATGCCTGCCGCACCGCTGCGGTATTTCTTTCAGTTATTTGGCGCGCTTCTGCTGTCTCTGGCTGCGGTTACCGGCCTTGGCCGATATCTCAGGGAACGTAAGGGAGGGCAGCTGCGGATGACGGCGCGCCATCTGATCGGCCATGATGTGGAGGCTGGTTTCGTGACGGATGGGGCAGGTCTGATCACCTATGCCAACGCGGCCGCGCAGGACCGGTTTGGGCCGGCCGAAGGAACCAGTCTGGTGCAGGTTTTTGGGCTCATGCTGGCCAATCCGGTCAGTGTTCTATCCCAGATCCACGAGCAGGCACGCCAAACCGGTGCCCAGACCGAAGATATCGTGACCCGGGGCGGTCATTTTCGCTTGCGCTTGCTGATCATGAGCGATGATTGCCAGCTTTGGTGGTTGGATGATCTGAGTGGCGCGGGGCAATCAGGGGCCAAACAGCGCCGGCAGCAAGCCTTTCCCATGCTTTCCGTTGCCAGGGACGGACGCGCAATCCAGATGAACGATGCATTTCGTGCGCTTATAAGTACGTCTTTGCAAACGGTGGAGGATATGTTTGACGAACTGCCGCTCCGCTCTGGTCACACCCATGGGTTGCGCAGCGTCAAGGGCCGGATTGAGGTCACGGTCGCCATCATCGAAGGGGCAGAGGGCGGGAGCGACATCTATCTGTTGCCCGGTGCCGCACCTGCGCCAATGCCGCCCCAGCTCGAGGCAGGCTGGGACGCCATCGAGGACCTGCCGGTGCCACTTTTGAAAATTGCGCGGGATGGGGGCCTTTTGGGTTCCAACCGCGAGGCCCGCCAACTTCTGAAAATCGGATCGACGACCGGGCGGCATCTGGCTGACGTGCTTGATGGTCCCGGACGACCGATCAACGATTGGCTGGCCGAGGCGTTGACGGGTCATGCAGGTCATGTGTCACAGTTTTTGCACGGGCGAGGTGAACAACAGGATACCTTCGTGCAGGTAACGTTGAATACGGCCGGTGGCCCGGATGATCTGCATCTGATTGCGGTCCTGAATGATGTGACAGAGCTGAAGACGCTGGAAGCCCAATTCGTGCAAAGCCAGAAAATGCAGGCAATCGGGCAGCTGGCCGGTGGTGTGGCGCATGATTTCAACAACCTGCTCACAGCGATCTCTGGCCATTGTGAGCTTTTGCTCTGCAATCACGATGAACACGACCGCGACTATGGCGATCTCATGCAGATCCATCAAAACACCAACCGTGCCGCCAGCCTTGTCGGACAGTTGCTGGCCTTTTCGCGCAAGCAGAACCTGCAACCTGAGACGATAGATTTGCGTGATACGCTTTCAGACCTGACACATCTGCTCAATCGATTGGTGGGTGAAAAGGTGTCGTTGACGTTGGATCATGACAACCAGCTCGCGCGGATCAAGGCGGATCGGCGACAGCTTGAGCAGGTTTTGATGAACCTGGTCGTCAACGCCCGTGACGCCATGCAGGGGGCGGGTGAAATCCGGGTCATCACCAAGAACGCGCATTTCAGGAAAGCAATGCAACGCGACCGGGCGACGGTGCCTGCGGGGGACTATGTGTTGGTCAAGGTGATCGATCAGGGGCAGGGCATCGCCCCGGACAAGCTCGGCAAGATTTTTGAGCCCTTCTTCACGACAAAACGCACCGGTGAGGGAACTGGGCTGGGACTGTCGACGGCATATGGCATCGTGAAACAAACCGGCGGCTATATCTTTGTCGATACCGAGGTTGGTCGAGGGACCACGTTTTCCCTGCTTTTTCCCAGCCATTCAGCGGACGAGCAACATGAGGTTCCGGTTTCCCCCGTGGCCGTCCAACCCATCAAGACAAGCGCGGAAGGGGTTGTGCTCCTGGTTGAGGACGAAGCCCCTGTCCGTGCCTTTGCCTCGCGTGCCCTGCGGCTGCGGGGGTATACGGTGCTTGAGGCGGATTGCGGAGAGGCCGCGCTGGAGATGTTGGCGAATGAGGAACTCCAGGTCGATATTTTTGTGACCGACGTGATCATGCCGGGCCAGGACGGGCCGACCTGGGTAAGAAAGGCCCTGATCCAGCGTCCCGAAACAAGGGTGGTATTCATGTCAGGCTACCCAGAGGACGCCTTTGACGATGCGCAGCCAGAAATGATGGGCGCCGGTTTCCTGCCAAAACCCTTCTCGCTCAAGGCGCTGACCGAAATGGTGCAGGACCAGCTACAAACCCAAGAGGATCTGGCGCAGGTCTAGCAGCCCATGCCCGGGGTCACTGGCCAAGGGCAGTCAGATGTGCGGCTGAACCGGTCAGCGCGGCATAGTCATCTTCGATCACATGCACCGCAAAATTGCTCATGAAGCCGGCAAAACGTCCCTTGTCGCGGAAAGCATCGCCAAAGCCGAAGTCATTCAGATGCGGCGCAAAGGCCCGTGCAACACCGCCGGCCAGGTAGACCCCTCCGAAGGGAAGTTGAATCAACGACAGGTTGCCGCAAACCGTGCCCAGAATCCGGGTGAACAATCGGGCCGCTTCGATTGCGCGCGGGTCGCTGCCGTCGGCGCAGGCGGCCATGATTTCCTTGGCGGCGCTTTCCCGCGGGTCGTTGGCTTCTTGTCCCAGGAACGCATAGGCGCGTTCCAGGCCACGCCCCGACAACACATCCTCGACGGCGGGAAATCCATGCGCGGTTGAGACGAACTGACAGAGCCGCAGTTCCATCTCGTTGCGGATCGGCAGGTTGGCGTGCCCGCTTTCAGACGGTGTGACAATGCGCCCATGCTGGAGGTCATAGACAGGGGCCGCATTAAAGCCTGTGCCGACACCGACCACAAGTTTTGCGGCATTCGGCTTGCCCTTTGGGCCTGGCAGGATATTGCGGATATTGGCAGGGTCGATAAAGCCCAGAGCATGGCCCTGGGCCTGCAAATCGTTCAGGATCGCAACGGTTTCGGCTTTGGTGGCCCGCGCCAGCGTGTCCTTGTCGATCGTCCAATCCAGATTTGTCATCGTCGCGCGCCCGTCATGCACCGGCCCTGCAACCGCCACGCAGGCAGCAACAGGATCAACGCCGGATTCGTCGTCGATATAGCGGCTCAGCACTGACTCCAGCCCCGGAAAATCGGTGTTGTGATAGCGGCGGATGGTGCCATCAACAATTTTACGTCCCTCGGCCAGCGCGACGCGCGTATTGGTGCCGCCGATATCTGCAACCAGTGAGTAGGTGTCTTTGGGATGTCCCATGATAGTCCTTAACGCGCGATGGCGGATTTGAGCGCGTGATAGGACGCTTTTGGCGTCCGCTTCAAGGTCTCAAAATCCACATGGACCATCCCGAACCTTTTTTCATAGCCGAATGCCCATTCGTAATTGTCCAAAAGAGACCAGTAAAAAAACCCCTGCACATTGGCCCCCTGGTCAATCGCCTGCTGTGTCGCCTTGATGTGATCGGACACGAATTGCATGCGTTCGGGGTCGTAAACCGCGCCGTTTTCGACGTGATCGTCCCAGGCCATTCCGTTCTCGGTCACATAGATCGGCAAATCGCCCAGGTAGTCTTTCGACAGGCGAACCAAAAAAGAGCGCAGCCCGTCGGGATAGATTTCCCAGCCCATTTGCGTCTTGTCGCCCGGGCCTTCTTCGGCGGCGACGTGGGGCCAGACCGCAGCACTGTCTTTGGTTACTTTGTGACGGGTGTAGTAGTTAACGCCCAGGTAATCGATCGGCTGGCTGATCTCGGCCATATCGTTTTCCCACCCCGGTGGCATATGCGGGGCCAGCCCGGCCAGGGCTTGCGCGGGGTAGGTGCCTTTGGTGACGGCCTCGACAAACCACCTGTTCATGATGGCGTCCCATGTCGCCGCGGCTTCTGACGCCTCGGGCGTGCTGTCCTTGGGGTCTGTGTGGTCAAAGTTGATGACGATCCCACAGTTTTTCATGCCATGGCTGCGAAGCCGCGTCATCGCGACACCATGGGCAAGGTTGATGTGATGCATGGCGCGTGCGGTGGCGCGAATGTCCTTGAGGCCGGGCGCGTGATGGCCCAGAAAATGCGACAGGTATGAGACGCACCAGGGCTCATTGATCGTTGCAATCGCTGCCACACGGTCGCCGATCCGGTCAGTGATCACATCGGCGAATTCACCGAAAAATTCGCAGGTGTCGCGGTTCATCCAGCCGCCCCGGTCAGCCAACGCACTGGGAAGCTCCCAGTGATAGAGCGTCTGGAATGGTTTGAGCCCGCGTTCCAGCATTGCATCAACCAAACGGTCATAGAAATCGAGACCCTCGGGGTTGGGGGTCCGCCCGTCGGGCATGACCCGCGCCCAGGATGTCGAAAACCGGTAGGCATCCATGCCGGCATCCCTGAGAAGATCGAGATCCTCCTCAAACCGATGATAATGGTCGCAGGCGATGGCCCCGTTTTCGGCCCTGACAACATTGCCGGGACCGGCGGCAAAACTGTCCCAATGGGTAGGGCCTGCACCGCCAAATGCATGGCCTTCAATCTGGTAAGCAGCGGTGGCGGCCCCAAAGAGGAACCCTTTGGGAAAATCTGTGCGTTTGAAGTCCATGTCAGTCCTCTCTCGGGGCGGGGCCGGTCGATGATCCGACCATCAGTTCTGCTTCCAGCAGCTGCGTCTGCGGCGGAAGAGAGGGCTCTGCGATAGCGGATAACAGCATCTGCGCCAGCGCGCGCCCGGCGTCGCGCACGGATGATCGTGTTGCAGTAAAGATCGGGACGTCGCCGCCATTTTGCAGGTACGAAAGGGCGTCATCATGGGTAATGACCGAAACGTCCCTGCCCATCACCAACCCTTTTTCCTCGATGGCCCGGCGGACGCCCAATGCGCTGATCAATGATGAACACAAGATCGCCGTCGGCGCGGGCTCCATCGCAAGCATGTCGCGCGTGCTGTGGTAGCCGAAGACTTCGGTCATTTCGCCCGATCGCATCAGGGCGGGATCCGGCAAGATATCGTGAGACTGCAGCGACGCGGTATATCCGTCCCGCCGTCGATGCGCGAAATCCATCAGTTCAAGCCCATTGATGAGCGCGATCCGCTGATGCCCGAGGTCGAACAGAAAATCGGTCGCGCGTTCAAAGGCACGTCGATTGTTCACATCAAGCCAGGTGTAGGAACGTCCATGTCCCGACGCACGCCCATGGACCGCAAAGGGCAGGCCCAGATCTTCCAGCAATGTGATGCGCGGATCGTTCATACGCGGTCCATGCACAATCACACCGTCAACGGCGCGCCGCGATCTGAGCCCTTCATAGATGCGCCGTTCCTCTGCATCATCGACGATGGAAAGGATCATTTCGTATCCATGTCGCGAATATGTTTCGCCTGCACCGGCGATGAAATCCCCGAAGATGGGATTGACCATCTCGTGCTTGCTGGACAGCGGAATTACATGACCGATGGCCAAGGCTTGCCCCGTGGCAAGCCCCTTGGCCCGTGTTGAGGGGCTGTAATTAAAGGTCTTGGCCGCCTCTTCGACGCGCCGCCTTGTGGCGGGACTCACCTCTGGATAGCCGTTCAGCGCACGGCTGACCGTGGTTTGGCTGAGGCCCAGATTCTGCGAAAGTTCCTTTAGATTCATCGGGTCTGTCGTTTTCCAAAGCGCTATAAATCAATTTTTCGGCGGTGCCAGAGGCCATGTTCTGGCCCGGAACCACAATTGATTAGCATGGTTTTATGGAATTCCAAGGGATTATTTTAGCGCTAACACTCCTGTATTGACAGGGGGGCGAACTTCGCTGACTGTAGGGTTATCCAAAGCGCTTTGGGGTGATTCCTGCGGCGCGTTCAGGACTCAGCGCACGAAAGTGCAAATCAAGCGACGCGCTTTTTCGGCGCGATTGGGAGGAAAATCAATGAAAACGAAACTGTATGCCGGTGTGGCAGCGGTCGCCCTGACTGCAAGTGCGGCAGCTGCGGATGGCCATCTTCCGTTTGCGCCAGGTGAAGGGGATTTCAGCTGGGACAGCTATAATGCATGGGCCGCGAATGCGCCCGACCTGTCTGGTCAGGACGTCACGATCTTTGGTCCCTGGTTGTCTCCGGAGGATGACATCTTCCGCTCGATGATTGCTTACTTCACAGAAGCTACGGGCGCGAACGTCACCTACACCGGTTCTGACGGCTTTGAGCAGCAGATCGTGATTGACGCCGAAGCAGGCAGCCCGCCAAACATCGCTGTATTCCCACAGCCTGGTCTGGCCGCTGATCTGGCCGAGCGTGGTTTGTTGACACCATTGGGTAACGACATGGGGTCCTGGGTCGCAGACAACTATGCGGCGGGTCCGTCATGGGTTGATCTAGGCACTTATGCCGACGCGAATGGCGATGACCAGTTCTATGGCTTCTTCTACAATGTGAATGTCAAATCACTGGTTTGGTACGTGCCAGAGAACTTTGAAGATGCCGGCTACGATGTGCCGGGATCGATGGAAGAGCTGATCGCCCTGTCCGAGCAGATGATCGCAGACGGTGAAACGCCATGGTGCATCGGTCTGGGTTCCGGTCCCGCGACAGGTTGGCCAGCAACTGACTGGGTTGAAGACATCATGCTGCGCACGCAGTCCCCTGAAGTCTATGACCAGTGGGTCGCCAATGAGATCCCGTTCAATGATCCGCGCATCATCAATGCGATTGACACCTTCGGCATGTTTGCCAAGAACGACGATATGGTCGCCGGTGGGTCCGCAGCAGTTGGTTCAACTGACTTCCGCGACAGCCCTGCAGGTCTCTTTACATCGCCACCACAGTGCTACTTGCACAAGCAGGCGTCCTTCATTCCGGCATTCATGCCAGAGGACGTTGTGATCGGTGAAGATGCAGACTTCTTCTACTTCCCATCCTTCGAAGGTGAAGATCTGGGTAACCCTGTTCTGGGCGGTGGTACGCTGATGGCTGTGACCGAAGCGTCTGACGCAACGATGGCCTTCATGGAATTCCTTAAGCAGCCATTGGCACACGAAGTCATGATGGCGCAGACCGGCTTCCTGACGCCGCACTCCAGCGTGAACCTGGACGCATACGCAGATGCAACATTGCGCGGTCAAGGTGAAATCCTGCAGAACGCCACAACCTTCCGCTTCGACGCATCTGACCTGATGCCAGGTGCTGTTGGTCAGGGTTCCTTCTGGACTGGCATGGTTGACTATGTTGGCGGTGCCTCGGCCGAGGATGTGACAGGCGCCATTCAGGATAGCTGGGACGCGCTGAAGTAAGCGAATTCAAGAGCTTATCTCGTTAGGACCAATGGTTCGGGCAGAATTCTGCCCGAACCAGCGCACGGCACGATTTGCCGTATGTGTGACATCGCGAAGGGGAGGGCGCAATGAATCCGGCATTACAAGGATTGATTACGATCATTATCGGGGTTGGCGGCTGTGTCGGCTATTTCTACGGGGCGAACCTGTTTCTCGATAAGGTCCTGCTCAGGCCGACTGGCCCGAACGCCGGCCGCAATATCAACCGCGCCAATATGATCCGGCCCTGGTTGTTCTTGCTGCCCGCCTTGCTGGCCTTGGGCCTTTATCTGGCTTATCCCGTATTCGCCACGCTTCGCCTGAGCTTCCTTGAGCGCCTGCCGGGCAATGAATATGCCTTTGTCGGGTTTGACAATTACACCAAGATGTTCGCCGAGCCCAAATTCATGGAAGCCCTGCGCAACAACGTCCTCTGGCTGGTTGTGGTGCCTGCTGCCGCGACCGGGTTTGGCCTGCTGGCCGCCCAGCTGACTGACCGGTTAAGCTGGGGCAACATCGCCAAATCCATCGTCTTTATGCCGATGGCGATTTCCTTTGTCGGTGCCGCCGTCATCTTCAAACTGATCTACGAGGCCCGCCCCGAAGACGTGGCGCAGATCGGTATTCTGAACCACCTTTATCTGACCTTTGGCGGCGATGCGCCCGTGCAATGGTTGCAGGTTCCGTTCTGGAACAACTTTTTCCTGATGGCCGTGCTGATCTGGATTCAGACCGGCTTTGCCATGGTGATCCTTTCTGCCGCCCTGCGCGGCATCCCCGAAGAAACGATCGAGGCCGCGATCATCGACGGCGCCAACCCGTTTCAGATTTTCTTCAAGATCAAGATCCCGCAGATCATGTCCACCATCGTGGTGGTCTGGACAACGATCACGATTGCCACGCTCAAGGTCTTTGACATCGTGTTCGCGATGACCAACGGCCAGTGGGAAACGCAGGTGCTGGCCAACTACATGTACGACAAACTGTTCCGTGCAAATGACTGGGGGATGGGCTCTGCCTCGGCCATGATCATCATGCTGATGGTGACGCCGATCCTTGTCTGGAACGTCTATAACGCCCGCAAGGAGATGCAGTGATGGATGCGATGGCAGGAAGAAAGCCCGCAGTTGTCTGGGCGCTGAATATCTCGGTAGTGTTGCTGGTGGCGCTCTGGCTGTTTCCGACACTGGGCCTGTTTATCTCGTCCTTCCGGACGGGGGATCAGATTACCGCTTCGGGTTGGTGGTCGGCGCTGTTTCCGGCAGAACAAACCCTGCAAATCCGGGTTGCGGACCCTGATGACAACCGGGTTGATCTGGGCAACGGGCGGTTCATGGTTGAAGGCAACATCTTTGAGGGTGAGGGATTTGAGGGCGAGTTGAACGGCTGGGGCACATCCAGCCGCCGGTTGGGTGAATTTGAACCTGGTGCGACCGCTGACCTTGGGGATGGCGAAACCCTGACCCTTGAACAGGATGGCAGTTATGTCTGGGAAGGTGATGATGACCAGATCAGTGGCCGCGCGCAGCGCGTGTTTCTAGATGTGGTGACGCCGCCGGATTTCACGTTAGAGAATTACAGCTTTGTGCTGTTTGATGAAGACAACTCCGAAGGGATGGCCAAGGCGTTTTTCAACACGCTGACCGTGGTGATCCCGGCAACGATCATTCCCATCCTGATTGCCGCCTTTGCGGCCTATGCACTGGCCTGGATGGATTTTCCGGGGCGCGCGATCCTTATCGCGGTGATTGTTGGCCTGTTGGTCGTTCCGTTGCAACTGGCACTGATCCCGCTGTTGTCGCTGCATAATGCGATCGGGATCGGGAAAGGGTATCTGGGGGTCTGGCTGGCCCATACCGGCTTTGGCCTGCCCTTGGCGATCTATCTGCTGCGCAATTACATGGTCGGTCTGCCGCGCGACATTATCGAGAACGCCAAAGTCGATGGCGCGACGGATTTCCAGATTTTCACCAAAATCATTCTGCCGCTCAGCTTTCCGGCTCTGGCATCCTTCGCGATCTTCCAGTTCCTGTGGACCTGGAACGACCTGCTGGTGGCGCTGGTGTTCCTGATTGATGCCTCGGGTCAGACCACGGTGATGACCAAACAGATCGTTGAGCTTTTGGGCACGCGCGGCGGTGACTGGGAAATCCTTGCCACGTCAGCTTTCGTGTCAATTGCGGTGCCGCTGGCGGTGTTCTTTGCGATGCAAAAATATCTGGTGCGCGGCTTGCTGGCTGGCTCTGTGAAATAAACAAGCGCGCCCCGGGGCTGATCCGGGGCCTCAAACCAAAAATGCGAAGGTCCCTGATCGGGTCCGGGACCGCAATGAGACAGGAACGAACGAGAATGACAACGGCACTGGCCACAAGCACAGAGATGGCGATTGACAAAGACTGGTGGCGGGGCGCGGTGATCTATCAGATCTATCCGCGCAGCTTTCAAGACAGCAATGGCGATGGCATCGGGGATCTTTTGGGGGTCGTCCAGCGCTTGCCTTACATTGCCTCGCTGGGCGTTGATGCAATCTGGATTTCGCCCTTCTTCATGTCGCCGATGAAGGACTTTGGCTATGACGTCAGCGATTATTGCGATGTCGATCCGATGTTCGGCTCACTGGCGGATTTCGACGCGGTGGTCGAGACCGCACATCGTCTGGGGATCCGGGTGATGATTGATCTGGTGCTCAGCCACACCAGCGACCAGCATGCGTGGTTTGGTGAAAGCCGCGCCAGCCGGACCAATGACAAAGCCAACTGGTATGTCTGGGCCGATCCCAAGCCAGACGGCACGCCGCCCAACAACTGGCTGTCGATCTTTGGCGGCTCTGCCTGGCAATGGGATGCGCGGCGCGAACAGTATTATATGCACAACTTCCTTGTGTCGCAGCCTGACCTGAACTTCCACGAACCGCAGGTGCAAGATGCGCTGCTGGACGTGGCGCGGTTCTGGCTGAACCGCGGGTGCGACGGGTTCCGTCTGGATACCATCAATTTCTACATGCATGATGCGCAATTGCGGGATAATCCGCCGTTGCCGCCTGAAAAGCGCAACGCGAATATCGCGCCTTCGGTGAACCCTTATAACCATCAGGAACATCTTTATTCCAAGAACCAGCCCGAGAACCTGGAATTCCTGCGCAAGCTGCGCGCAGTGATGGAGCCCTATGGTGCCGCTGCGGTCGGCGAGGTGGGCGACGCCCAGTTGGGTCTGGAAATCATGGGCCAGTATACCGCTGGCGATGACCTGATGCAGATGTGCTATGCCTTTGAATTTCTGGCCAAAGATCAGCCCACCGCCGCCCGGATTGTCGAAGTGATGGCAAAGGTTGATGATGTCGCCGCCGACGGCTGGGCCTGCTGGGCGTTTTCCAACCATGATGTGATGCGCCATGCCAGCCGGTGGGATTTGCCGCCCGCCGCACAACGCATGTTTGCAACCCTGATTATGTGCCTGCGCGGCTCGGTCTGCCTCTATCAGGGCGAAGAACTGGGGTTGCCAGAGGCCGATGTCGCCTTTGAGGACCTGCAAGACCCCTATGGCATCGAATTTTGGCCGGAGTTCAAAGGCCGCGATGGCTGCCGCACGCCGATGGTGTGGGAAAACAGCAACCAGAACGGCGGGTTCTCGGCTGCAAAACCATGGCTCCCTGTCGCGCCAGAGCATTTGCATCTGTCGGCAGCCGCGCAGGAAGAAGAACCCGGCGCGCTGTTGCATCACTATCGCAAGGCCATCGCATTTCGCCACAGCCACCCCGCGCTGAGCATCGGCGATCATGGCGGGGTCAGGGCCAAGGGCGATGTCGTGTATTTCACCCGGACGGAAGGCCAGCAGACGATCCTCTGCGCCTTTAACGTCAGTGACACACCATCCGATTTTGATCTCCCCGGGGGGGACTGGACACCAATCGCTGCCGAGCTGGGCAGCGCACATACATCGGCAGACGGAAGACTGCACCTTGGGCCCTGGCAGGTTTGCCTTGCGCTCAAGTCATGAATTTTAGGGGAGTGAGACATGGCTGATCTGAAACTAACGGACGTCGCCAAGACCTATGGGGGGACTGTTGATGTGCTCAAGCATATCAACCTTGATATTGAAACCGGTGAGTTGATTGTCTTTGTGGGTCCGTCAGGCTGCGGCAAATCCACCTTGCTGCGCATGATCGCGGGTCTGGAAAAAATCACCGGCGGCGAATTGCAGATCGATGGCGCGGTTGTCAATGACGTGCCACCGGCCCAGCGCGGCATCGCGATGGTGTTTCAGTCTTACGCGCTTTATCCGCATATGACCGTGCGTGACAACATGTCGTTTGCGTTGAAACTGGCCAAGAAAACACCCGCTGAAATTGACGAGGCGGTGAACCGCGCGGCCAAGATCCTGCAACTGGATGAATATCTTGATCGCTTGCCCAAAGCGCTGTCCGGGGGGCAGCGGCAGCGGGTCGCCATTGGCCGCTCGATTGTGCGCGACCCCAAGGTGTACCTTTTTGACGAACCGCTGTCCAACCTGGATGCGGCCTTGCGCGTCGCCACCCGGATCGAGATTGCGCAGCTCAAGGAATCCATGCCTGACAGCACGATGATTTACGTGACCCACGATCAGGTTGAGGCGATGACCCTTGCATCCCGCATCGTGGTCCTGGCCAACAAGGGCATTGCGCAGGTTGGCACACCGCTGGAGCTTTATGAGCGTCCGGAAAACGAATTTGTCGCGCAGTTCATCGGCTCACCAGCAATGAACCTGCTGGCAGGCGAGATCGTTGAGACGGGTGCGCAGACAACCGTGAGGCTTGATGCAGGTGGACTGGCGAAATCTGCCGTGCCAACCCAGGAGGCCGATAAGGGGTTGAAAGTGAACATTGGGATACGCCCGGAGGATATGGTCGAAACGTCAGGTGATGACTATGCGTTTGAAGGCAAGGTGAATATCACCGAGGCGCTTGGCGAAGTGACATTGCTTTATTTTGACAAGGTCGGCGACAATGACGCGGTGATCGGCAAGCTGCCGGGTATTCACGCCGAGTTGCGTGGGAAGTCCGTGCGGATGGCTGCGGCCCCGGAGAAAGTGCATATTTTCCATAACGGGCAGTCGCTTTACTACCGATAGCACCCGCAAAAGAGGTGATTGTCATGGACGCGCCGATGTGATCGCATCGGCGCGAATTCTGATGTGAGGCCCGCCGATGCAGACACCCGTGAACACGCTCAAACAATCCCTTCAGGCAGGTCAGGTGCAGCATGGTATCTGGTTGACTTCCGGCAGCCCGGTCTTGGCTGAGATGGCCGGAAACGCCGGATTTGACTGGTGCCTGATTGATGGCGAACACGGCCCCAATACAGTGTCAGAGATGCTGCCGCAGTTGCAGGCTTTGGCCGTCAGCGGCACGCAGGCGGTTGTGCGCATCGCCAATGCTGAGGCCTGGATGATCAAGCAGGCGCTGGATCTGGGCTGCCAAACAGTGCTGGTTCCCATGGTTGATGACGGGCAAACGGCGCGCGCGATGGCCCGCGCAATGCGCTATCCGCCCGCAGGCAATCGCGGGATGGGGGCTACCTTGGCGCGGGCGACAGGGTTTGGGGCAGTGACGGATTATCCGCTTTCTGCCAATCAACAGGTTTGTCTGCTGGTGCAGGCGGAAAGCGCGGCGGCGGTTGAGAATATCGATGCGATCGCCGCAACTGACGGTGTGGACGGGGTCTTTGTCGGACCCGCGGATTTATCTGCCGACATGGGCTATCCCGGTCAACCGGATCACCCGCAGGTGGAACAGGCGATTGACCATCTGATTGCGCGCACGGTTGCTGCGGGCAAGATCGCGGGGATCATCACCTTTGATGAGAGCAGGCTGGAAGATTACACAAGAAAAGGTGTGACGTTTCTTGGCATTGGCGGGGATATGTTGCTGCTCAATACCGCCCTGCGCGAACTGGCAGGGCGTGCGTCCAGCTAGCCGGATCTTGAAAAATCCGACGCTTATCCGCGCCGTCGGCGCCCCGTACGCGCGCGCCCTTCGCCCGTTTTCGGTGGCACCCGGTTGAACTTGATCCAATCATTGCCCGACGGGTCGTTATCGGTCAGGAAATTGGCCGCGCGGATCGCTTCCATTTCCTTGCCTGCGCGCGGCTTGGTGGAGCCCATGCCAAAGAGTTGGACGAAGGCCTCATCGTCCATGCCCTCTGGCAGGACCACACCGGCGGCTTCAATTTCAGCCTTCTTTTCGGCGATCTTCTTGGGGCCGATGGGCAGGGCCACCGGGTTCATGATCGCAGAGGTCATGCCCGCGGTCATCGCCATGGGCAGGAAGGCGTTGTTGATGCCGTGGCGGTTGGGCAGGCCAAAGCTGATGTTGGACGCACCACAGGTGGTATTGACGCCGAGTTCTTCGCGCAGGCGGCGCACGAGGGTGAACACCTGCAAACCGGCTGTCCCCATCGCACCAATGGGCATGACCAGCGGGTCGACCACGATGTCATGCGCAGGGATGCCGAAATCGGCAGCGCGTTCGACGATCTTTTTGGCGACCGCAAAGCGCACGTCGGGGTCTTCGCTGATCCCTGTGTCGTCGTTTGAGATCGCCACGACAGGTACGTTGAATTTCTTGACCAGTGGCAGCACCAGGTCGAGGCGTTCTTCCTCTCCTGTGACCGAGTTCAGCAAGGGGCGACCCTCAGCCGCCGCCAGACCATTTTCCAGCGCGCCCGGAACCGAGCTGTCGATGCACAAGGGCACATCCACGATGGCCTGCACCCGCTCAACCATTTCCTTCATCAAGGGCGGTTCGACAAAATTGTTGTCGGCATAACGCGGGTCTTCGGCCATCTTGTTCGAAAATACGGCACCAGAGTTGATATCGAGAATATTGGCCCCTGCTGCGACCTGCGCCAGCGCGTCCGCCTCAACGCGGGAAAAATCACCGCGCTCCAGCTCTTCGGCCAGGATCTTGCGCCCGGTGGGATTGATCCGTTCACCGATCACGCAGAAGGGTTGGTCGAACCCGATAATGGCAGTCTTGGTTTTGGATTCGACAATCGTGCGTGTCATGGAAAGTCCTTAGGATTGAGAAGCAGGCACAGCGGATACCCCGCCGTTTGCGATGGCCCAATTGGCGTTGGTTTTGATGCCGCCAAGGGGGAAGAAGTGAACATTGGTGATGTTGAAATCGGGGTTAGCCGCCTTGTGGGCGGCAAGCTGGGTCAACACATCGTTCGGCTCATAGGGAAGCAGCAATTTGCTGACATCCATGGCGCGTTTCTGCAGAACTTTGAGCGAAGGTCCAACGCCGCATGCGATGGCGAATTTAATCAGCGTCTGCAATTTGGCCGGGCCTGCGATACCGATATGGATGGGCAGGGTGATGCCTGCCTCTTTGAGGGCATCCGCCCAGGCGATGATCGGACCGGCTTCGAAAGCGAACTGAGTGGCCAGCGCCATTTCGGCGTCGGTGGTCTCAGAGAATTTCTGCTTCCAGCGCAGGGCGTCCATCACATTCTTGTCGGTGCCGTCCTTGTCAATGTCACGGTTGCCTTCGGGATGGCCTGCGACGTGCAGACGTTTGAAGCCAGCCTTGCCAAATTGCCCGCTCTCCAAAAGCTGCATCGAAGAATGATAATCGCCATGCGGCTCTGCCACACCACCGGCCAGCAGCAGCGCCTGATCGACGCCCGCCTCGCCCTGATAACGGGCGATCCAGTCTGCTAGCGTCGCTTCGTCCTTGATGATGCGTGCAGGAAAATGCGGCATGACCTTGTAGCCGTCCGCCGCAAGGCGTTTGGCAGTTGCCACCATGTCCTCGATCGGGGTGCCTTCGATATGCGCGATATAAACGCGGGTCCCCGCGGGCAGCAGATCGCGGAAATCTTCGACCTTTTCAGCGGTGCGTGGCATCACCTCGATGGAATAGTCCCGCAGAAAGGCTTCAAGCTGCGGGTTCACCGGTGTTTCGGTGGCGTCTTTGGGTTTGCGAAATGAAAGCAAGGACATAAGCGACCTCCGAAGGGTGCGAAAAGGGGAAGGGGGCGGGGGCTTCAAGCCCAACCGTCATTGGCGATGAGCGTCTTGATCCGCTCCTGGTCATAGTCGGTGTCGATCCTGGCAACCATGGTGGCGGCGGCCTCCTCGTCATTGCCATCGACGGGAACAGGGTCGGCCTTGCGGAACCCGGCCATGTAATCGTCGGATTCCGCGGCGCCGGATTTCATTGCGGCGCGGTCAATGGCCTGTTCGAACCGTTCAGGCAAGGGGCGTTTCACGCCACGGCGACCACGGCCCACAATGACCTGCGCTGGCATATCGCGCCAATAGACGATGGTGACGTCAGCCATGTGATTCCCCCTTGTTCCTCTCGCTCTCGTTCTATCACCGCCAAACGCGCCTCAATGTCGGTTTTCGACATCGCAGATGCAGTGAGCGACCGGACCGATTGCTAACCCATCTCCGGGCTGCGAGACAGCATGGCGCGCCATCATTTTCTGCATAAAGGTTGTGAGACGGGCAGGAGACGGCATCACAAGGCTTGTGCAATGCGATTTCCGCGCCTAGCTTGAACACAACTCGAAAAATGGAGGGCGTGAGTTATGGCGCCCAAGCGTCCCAAAGGTGCGGGCGCGTTCCCCAAAGCGGTCGATACCCCCGCGCCAAAAACGCCTAATCCGGCAGACCTATATGCTGCGCTGGATCTGGGCACAAACAGTTGCCGGATGTTGATTGCCCAACCCAAGGGCAGTCAGTTTCATGTGGTGGATAGCTTTTCGAAATCTGTGCAACTGGGTGCAGGTCTGGAAAGCACAGGCCGGTTGTCGCGCGGGTCGATGAACCGGACCATCTCTGCCATGCGTATCTGCCGCGAAAAGCTCAAACGCCACGGGGTTGCGCATATGCGGCTGGTGGCAACGGAGGCCTGCCGCCGAGCGTTGAATGGCGACAACTTTGTCTCTCAGGTCCGGCGTGAAACAGGGCTGAAGCTTGAAATCATCAAACCCGAGGAAGAGGCGCGGCTGGCGGTGATCTCTTGTGCGCCATTGGTGAGTGTCAACACAGAACAATTGTTGGTGGTCGATATTGGCGGGGGATCGACAGAACTGGTGTGGATTGACCTGACCCATGTGCCAAAACGCGAACGACCGCGGGCAATCATGCGGCTGCACGCGGGGTTCAAGTCTGATCCCGGTCCGTTCGCTGCGGCCAAGGTCGTGGACTGGATATCGGTGCCACTGGGCGTCGCCACGCTGCGCGATCAGTTTTCCGACGTCGAAGATGATGCCGCGCGCTTTGCCCTGATGAGCTGGTTTTTTGAGGAGAACCTGGAAGAGTTTTCGCCCTATGCAGCCGCTCAGGCACGCGAGGGGTTTCAGATTATCGGCACCAGTGGAACAGTGACGACAGTTGCGGCCAGCCATCTGGGCCTGAAACGCTATGACAGGACCAAGGTGGACGGGCTGCGCATGACCTCTGACCAGATTGACACCGTGATCCGCAATTACCTGACGCTTGGCCCGGCAGGCCGCCGCGCTGACCCTCGCATCGGCAGGGACCGTCAGGCGCTGATCATGTCGGGCTCGGCGATTTTACAGGCGCTCATGCGACTTTGGCCCACGGACCGTCTGTCGGTGGCCGACCGGGGCCTGCGGGAAGGCCTGCTTTATGCGCAGATGTCGGCGCATGGGGTCTTGGAAGATACGCCGTTTTAGGGGATAGGCGAAGGTATGGCCAAGAAACCCACAAAAAATACATCCGGGCGCGGGCAGCGTGATCTGACCGTAAAGGTGAAAACCGCGCGCGGGCGCAAGCTCAGCTCGACCAAATGGTTGCAGCGGCAGTTGAATGACCCTTATGTGAAACGTGCGCAGGCGGACGGGTATCGCGGGCGGGCGGCCTATAAGATACTGGAACTGGACGATAAATATCGGTTCCTTGTGCCGGGCGCACGCATCGTCGACCTGGGCTGCGCGCCGGGCGGGTGGCTGCAAGTCGCCGTGAAACGTGCCAACACATTGGGCGAGCGGACAAGCAAGGCGCAGGGCTATGTGCTTGGCGTTGATCTGCAAGAGGTGGAGCCGATTGCAGGGGCCGAAATTCACCAGCTGGATTTCATGGAAGATGACGCGGACCTGAAAGTACGCGAATGGTTGGGCGGCAAGGCCGATGTGGTGATGTCGGACATGGCGGCCTCGGCCTCGGGGCACAAGCAGACGGACCATTTGCGGATCATCGCGCTCTGCGAGGCAGCGGCCTATTTCGCCTTCGACGTGCTGGAAGAGGGCGGCACCTTCGTCGCCAAGGTCCTGGCCGGCGGGGCCGAGGGTGATTTGCAGAAACTGCTGAAGGCGCGGTTCACGAAGGTCGCGAACGTCAAACCGCCTGCGTCACGCTCGGACAGTTCCGAGAAGTTTGTCGTGGCGACGGGGTTTAAGGGAGCCTCCCTGTAATGGCGCAATGGCAGCTGTGCAGGACGAAGCGAGCTTTCGTCACTCCCGCACGAACGACAGCTCTAGATGGGGTGTCTGGAACGGATGACGTCGCAACAATGGCCAGCCACAACCTTCCGACAGTCGCGAATGACGGAAAACCGCCGAATTTCGTGTCGATTGACTGAGCCCGCCGGATGATGCAGGCAACGGTTCAATCCGGCAACAGGTTTTGCAATCGTGTTATTCCGGAATCCCTGCCTTTTGCAGAAGGTGAGCGATGTGGTTCAGTGTTTCGAGATCGCGATAGGGCTCGTGTCGACGGAACATTGCAATGGTGAACCAGGGGTGCATCTGGCGCAGAGCTGCAACCGTTTCGGCGGCAGCCGCGGGCTTGCCAGCCATGGCCTGAGCAGTGGCCAATAAGGTAAAGCCAAAAACGGTGCTGGGCACGCGACGGCGGTATTCCTCGGCCAGTATGATCGCTTGTTCGAATTCTCCCATCAGAGTTAGACAATGGGCATAGTAATGCAGTGCATTATCAGTGACGACAGGCGCGGCACGGATACGTTCTTGGAAAAGATCAAGAGACCTTTGAAAGTTGCAGCAATAAAGATGCACCAGTGGTACGATGCCGTGCCCATGCAAAAAGCTAGGACCAACCGCCCGCGCCTCATCTGCGCGTTTCTGTGCCGCGTCGTGCTTGCCTTCTGTCATGAGAAGTGCCGCATCCAAGTGATAGGCATCAGGAATGTCCGGCCATCTCGCGATCAAGGCATCAACAACCACGCGACACTCGCGCAGGGCGTCGTCAAGGCTGATCGTGGTCGATGAACGCGCATCGATCCAGAGCGCCCAGCCTTCGGCGACCATCGCATCATAGTATTCGGGATCCAGTTCCAGGGCCTTGCTGAACAGCCTGCGCGCCGCCTTGTTGGCCTCGGGGGTGTATTTGTAGTGCTCCAGCAAGCCCTGGTGTAAGAATTCCCAGGCCTGAACGCTGCGGGTCTGTCGTATGGCAAGATGGGCCGCCTCGCCTTCGGTCAGAACGACCCGGGTTTCGGCGATGATTTCGGTCTCGATCTCGTCCTGAATATCAAAGATGTCCTGCACCTGCCGGTCATAGCGCCGCGACATGACCACGTTGCCGCTGGCGCTGTTCACAAGCTGCACGGTTACCCGAACCCGGTCGTTTGCACGCCGCACTGTGCCACTGATCAGGAATTCCGGTCCGAAGTCCTGGCCGGCATCCGCAGCGCGGATAAAATCGCCTCCAAATGCAAAACGCGACGGGGCGGCCAGCACTGTCAGACAGCGGACCATCGACAGCCGCGCGATCAGATCTTCGCTAAGACCCTCGGCAAAGAAGGCCTGCCCAGGGTCGTCCCCGTAGCTTGTGAATGGGAGAACCGCAATCGAGCGGCGCCCTGCGAGGTTTGGCAAGGCCGGTGCAGGCAGATAGGGTGTGGCGCGGCCGACGTTCAGCCGGTAGCCACGTCGTGGCAGTGTCTGGATCATTTTGTGATCCCGATCTTCAATAGCGCGGCGGATGTCAGCGATACATTGAACGAGGCTGTCGTCGGTGACGAAAGTCTCCCCCCAAACCGTCTCGATCAGGCTTTCCTTGGTGACAACCCTCCCGGGCTGGTTTGCGAGCAGGTGCAGGACTTGAAGGCTCTGGCTGCGCAGGTCGACGGGCTCACCAGACGCATTGGTCAGTTGCGGGAAAGCCGTGTCAAACCTGAAGTCTCCAATCGAAAGGGTTTCATGCGATTTCGCCGCGATTTCGGGTCCGTTTCGGGACAATTCGCTATCTGACATGTCCTTCTGTTCCTACAGGTTGGCCCGTTTAAATGATTGGATCATCGCAATGGGCAGACCGCAACACAATTGGGAGCATACTACAATGAAACTCTCCACATACATAATCGCTCTGACTATGGTCGTGGGTGCTGCCGAAGCACAATCGACTATCGACCAGCTTTGTGGGAAAGACCACGTCGACCAAACCGCGACAGCAGGTGATGTCGTGCCCAATCCCGACGGTTACTACGTGCAGAGCCTGCAAACCCAGCTCAGCCACGGAGATCCTCGGATCGTACAAGCCGTTGGAAAAACGTTCCATGTTTGCACACGCAGCGCGTCGACTCCTGACATGGACCTAAGCCGCGCGATCAATCAAGCGAACCGCCAAGTGATCAAGTTCCTGTTCGTTCCGGTCGACGACCACAACGATTTGCCCGGCTCATGATGGCAATCGCAAGTCTATGCATTAGGGGCATGAACGGCCCCTAATGTGCCTGCGCCCAACTCATCGGACGCGGACTCCCCAAGCTAGGGTTTGTGAAGTTCCGTGCCTGAAATTGCGCACAGGACAAGGTAAATCGAAGGTTGATCTGCAAAATTGACCCACAACTCTGCCTTTCGAAAGCGGACTTAGGCCGCACCACAAAAGTTCGGTCACAATGGACTCAAATCTGCCTTTCAACCTTTGCCGCTGGGCACCTGCGCAAGGCGCGTCCCCCAATCCTCACACCGATTAACCAACGCCTCCGACGGAACCCGGTCGGTCACGAAGTGATCCACCTGCGCCAGGGATGCGATCTTTACGGGCGCTTTGCGGGTGAATTTCGTGCTATCGGCCACAAGGATCGTGGACCGTGCCGCTTTTATCACCTGTTGACTGACCCGCACCTCTGCCGGGTCAAAGTCGAGCAGGTCGCCGCTGAGGTCGATTGCCGATGCGCCGATCACGGCGAAATCAACCTTGAACCGATCGATCGCGAGGGCCGCGAGGTCGCCCACCAGCCCGCCATCTGACCGGCGCAGGCTGCCGCCCGTGACCACCACATCGCAACTGGGGTTGCTGGCCAGAATATTTGCGACGTTCAGGTTATTGGTCACCACCATCAGGTTGCGATGCGCGTGCAGGGCATGGGCCACGGCCTCGGTCGTGGTGCCGATATTGAGGAACAGCGAAGCGTTGTCAGGGATCAGCTGTGCGGTGCGCCGGGCGATCCTGATCTTGATGTCGCGGTTCAGCGCGCGCCTGTCGCCATAACCGATGTTGCTGACGCCAGAGGGCAGGACGGCCCCGCCGTGGGTGCGCTCAAGCAGCCCCGCCGCGCAGAGCTGGCGCAGGTCACGGCGGATGGTTTGAACGGCGACGCCAAGGTCGGTGGCAAGATTGGTAGCCATCACCTTGCCCTGGGCCTGGGCAAAGGTGCGTATCCGGGTTCGGCGTGTCTGTGTGTCCATGTGTTCGGTTATAATCCCAAGCGAACACCAAACAATGGTTTTTGCGATAAAATAACGAAGTTTCCCATTCGTATGACATTCGCTTGCAAGTCGGCGAACAATCCGCGGCGCGTCGCTTGCACTTGTATGTTCCCGCGCTAGACCACTCTTTGATGAATGGGGCACAGCATGAACACGGATTTCGACGTCTTTATTATCGGTGGTGGGATCAACGGCTGCGGCATCGCGCGTGATGCGGCAGGGCGCGGGTTGAAAGTGGGCCTGGCTGAGATGAACGATCTGGGGTCGGCGACATCTTCGGCCTCGACCAAGCTCTTTCATGGCGGCCTGCGGTATCTGGAGTTCTTTGAGTTCGGGCTTGTCAGGAAGGCGCTGGTAGAGCGCGAGGTGCTGCTTGGAAACATGCCGCATATTTCCTGGCCGATGCGTTTTGTGCTGCCCTACCACAAGGATTTGCGGTTCGACACGGATACGCCCACGTCAAGGCTGCTGTCTTTGGCGATGCCCTGGATGAAGGGCCGGCGGCCTGCCTGGCTGATCCGGTTGGGGCTGTTCATGTATGACCATCTGGGCGGGCGCAAAATACTGAAGGGGACGCGGACGGTGGATCTGACCACCACAGAGACTGGCAAGCCGTTGAAGGGCAAATTCACGACTGCCTATGAATATTCGGACTGTTGGGTGGAAGATTCCCGCCTGGTTGCACTGAACGCCCGCGATGCCGAAGAACGCGGTGCAAAGATCATGCCCCGCACCAAAGTGGTGAGTGCGGCGCGCGTTGATGGCACATGGGAGATTGTGACAGAGCATGAGGGCGAACAGCAGACCCATCGCGCGCGCGCACTGGTCAATGCCGGCGGGCCCTGGGTGGAAAACATTGTGCGTGATGTGGCCCGATTGAACTCCTCGGAAGGTGTACGGTTGGTGCGTGGCAGCCATATCGTGACCAGGAAGCTCTTTGATCATGAGAATGCTTATTTCTTTCAGGGCGAAGATGGCCGGATCATCTTTGCCATCCCCTATGAGACTGATTTCACACTGATCGGCACGACCGATGCCGAACACGAAAACCTGTCGGAAAAGCCCTATGCAACTGACGAGGAGCAGGACTATCTGTGCGCCTTTGCCTCGCAGTATTTTGAGAAACCCGTCACGCGCGATGATATTGTCTGGACCTATTCTGGTGTCCGCCCGCTTTATGACGACGGGGCAAAATCCGCGACGGCAGCGACCCGTGATTATGTCTTGTCACTCGATGACACGGGCGCGCCGCTTTTGAATATTTTTGGCGGAAAGATCACGACTTATCGCAAACTGGCCGAGAATGCGCTCAAAAAGCTGACCCCGCTGATAGGAGGAGGGGACCCTTGGACCGCAAACGCGCCCTTGCCCGGTGGCAATTTCAAGGTGACAGACCGCGATCAACTGGTCGCAGAGCTGTTGGGCGATTACCCGTTTCTTGATGCGCGATGGGCGCTGCGTCTGATCAAGGGTTATGGGACAGAAGCGCGGGTGATTTTGGGCGATGCCAGGGCCGCAACCGATCTGGGGCAGGGTTTTGGCGCGACATTGACCGAAGCCGAAGTCAACTGGCTGATGTCCCGGGAATATGCCCGCACCGCCGAGGATGTGGTTTGGCGCCGCACAAAACTGGGCTTGCGGCTTGCCAAGGACCAGATCGCGGCTCTTGACGCCTTTATGGCGGCTTGAAACAAAACCAGTGAACTGGGGGGACGACCATGACCTATATTCTGGCCATTGACCAAGGCACCACATCAAGCCGCGCGATCATTTTCGACGCTGACATGCACATCAAAGCAACGGCACAGAAGGAGTTTACCCAGCATTTCCCGCAATCGGGTTGGGTGGAACATGACCCAACTGATATCTGGTCGTCTGTTGTCTCAACCTGCCGTGAGGCGATTGAAATGGCAGGGATTTCGGCAGGCGATGTGACCGCCATTGGCATCACCAACCAGCGAGAGACGACGCTGGTCTGGGACAAGACCACAGGCGCGCCGATCCATCATGCGATTGTCTGGCAGGACCGGCGGACAGCGCCGTTCTGCGAAGACCTGCGCAAAGAGGGGTTTGAGCCGACGATCACACAGAAAACCGGCCTGCTGGCAGACCCGTATTTTTCGGGCACCAAGGTGAGTTACATCCTTGATAAGGTTGAAGGCGCCCGCGCCCGCGCCCAGGCAGGCGAACTGCTGTTTGGCACGGTTGATTGCTATTTGATCTGGAAGCTCACCGGAGGTCAGCGCCATGTCACTGATGCCACAAACGCCGCCAGGACAATGCTTTACGATATTCGCAAGGGCCGGTGGAGCACGACGATCTGCGCCCGCCTTGGTATTCCCGAAGCGATGTTGCCCCAGGTGCTGGATTGCGCGGCTGATTTTGGCACGACGCAGGCCGACCTGTTTGGCAAGGCACTTCCCATACTTGGTGTGGCGGGCGATCAGCAGGCGGCCACGATCGGGCAGACCTGTTTTGACCCCGGCATGTTGAAATCCACCTATGGGACGGGGTGTTTTGCGTTGCTGAACACCGGCGATACGCTGGTGGAAAGCAAGAAGCGTTTGCTGGGGACGATTGCCTATCAGTTTGATGGCAAACCGACTTATGCGCTGGAAGGGTCGATCTTTATTGCCGGGGCGGTTGTGCAATGGCTGCGCGATGGGCTGGGGATCATTCGCGAGGCCAAGGAAACCCAGCCTTTGGCGCAAACCGCGGATGCAGGGCAAGAGCTTTACATGGTGCCAGCCTTTACCGGCCTTGGTGCGCCCTATTGGGATGCGGATGCGCGCGGCGCGATTTATGGTCTGACCCGAAGCTCCGGCCCCGCTGAATTTGCAAGGGCAGCCCTGGAGAGCGTTGGCTTTCAGACCCGCGATCTGTTGGAAGCCATGAAAAGCGACTGGCAAGCCTCTGATACAGAAGGTGTTTTGCGGGTTGACGGTGGGATGAGCGCATCGGATTGGTCGATGCAATTCCTGTCGGATATCATCGGCGCCCCTGTGGATCGTCCGACGGTGCTGGAGACAACGGCGCTGGGTGTGGCTTGGCTCGCGGGGATGCGCGCGGGGGTTTATCCCGATCAGGCAGGTTTTGCCGCCAACTGGGCGCTGGATCGGCGGTTCGAGCCGCAGATGGATGGCGCAACGCGCGACCGGCGCTATGCGGGATGGAAGGACGCGGTGCGACGCACGCTGACCCAATGAGGCTCAGGGCAGGTCGCGTCCGCGATTGCGGCGGTCACCGCCGCCCAAGCTCCCAAACCGCGAATTCTGCCGCGCGTTTGTCCTTCAGCTTGGCTTCAACCTTGGCGGATAGCGTCAACGCCATAGGGGGCGACTGGTTTTTTTGTTTCGTGGCAATTTTCATATCAAGCCGCTTTTCCAGATAGTCGATCACCTTATCCCATTGTTCATATTGAAAAAGATGCTGTGCGCCGATCTCTCCATCGTTGATCCGCAGAAACTTGTTTTGCGAGCCCACGTTGGCGAAAGGGGCAGGCACGCCCTTGCAGTATTCCAACACGAATTCATCGAAACTGATGTCTCGCGTGCTGTTTTCATGGCCGATCAGATCGGGCCGCGTGCGATAGCGATACCAACTGCCCAGCCAGTCAATCGGGTTGCGCACAACGGCCATCAGCTCGGGATCTTGCCCGCCTATCTGCTTGAACAGCGGCTTGAGGAATCGCTTGTAGCGGTAGCAGGGCGCATGTTTCAGCTCTGGCGGGTCACGCAGCACCAGCGACGCGCGCGGGGCGAGCGCGCCTTCCAACGCGGTTGATCCCGTCTTGGGCACCGCCATCAGGACCAAATTTTCCTTCCAGAAAACAAGCATTTGTTTGCTGTCTTTCGTCTATTTCAGAGCCAATGCTAGGCCATAAACCGTTTCTTAACCACCACTGGATGAAGCTGGGCGATGAAAATTTATGTTGCAATGTTCTGGTTTTGATCTCATTAAGAAAGAGAACACAATGAGAACAAAAGCAGTGATTGCCGCCCCAAGGGCAGCATGAAATAAGGACAGGACATATGGCAACGGCAGAACTCCTCAAAATGACTGACAAGAAGACCGCGGATAAGGAAAAAGCGCTGGAAAGCGCGCTGGCGCAGATCGAACGGCAGTTCGGCAAGGGCTCTATCATGAAGCTCGGCGGCGAAAACCAGATGCCCGACATCGAGGCGACCTCGACCGGTTCGCTGGGGTTGGACATTGCCTTGGGGATTGGCGGCTTGCCGAAAGGCCGCGTGATCGAGATTTATGGCCCCGAATCGTCGGGTAAAACCACGCTGACCCTGCATGCGATCGCCGAGGAGCAGAAAAAAGGCGGGGTTTGCGCCTTTGTCGATGCTGAACATGCGCTGGATCCGCAATATGCCAAGAAACTGGGCGTTAACCTTGATGAACTGCTGATCTCGCAGCCCGACACCGGCGAACAGGCGTTGGAAATTGTCGATACGCTGGTGCGTTCGGGTGCGGTGAGCATGGTCATTGTCGATTCCGTTGCGGCGCTGACGCCGAAGTCCGAATTGGAAGGCGACATGGGCGACAGCTCTGTTGGTGTGCATGCGCGTCTGATGAGCCAGGCAATGCGCAAGCTGACCGGTTCAATCAACCGGTCCGGCTGTATGGTGATTTTCATCAACCAGATCCGGATGAAGATCGGTGTGATGTTCGGCTCCCCCGAGACGACGACAGGTGGGAATGCGTTGAAATTCTATGCCTCTGTCCGTCTGGATATTCGCCGGATCGGTGCGATCAAGGACCGCGATGAGGTTGTCGGCAACGCGACCCGCGTGAAAGTCGTGAAAAACAAGGTGGCCCCGCCGTTCAAGCAGGTGGAATTCGACATCATGTATGGCGAAGGTATTTCCAAGATGGGTGAATTGCTTGATCTGGGCGTGAAGGCCGGTGTGGTCGAAAAATCCGGTGCCTGGTTCAGCTATGGAGATGAGCGGATCGGGCAGGGGCGTGAGAACTCAAAGATTTTCCTGCGCGAGAACCCGAGTGTGGCTTTTGAGATTGAAGATAAGATTCGTGCCGCGCATGGGTTGGATTTTGATCTGCCCGAGGGCAGCCAGGAGGATGGCGACGACGATCTGGTCGAGGTCTAGGCCCCGGGAGGGCAGCTGAAAACACGCCCACGTCATTGCGCAAAGACAGAAAGTTTCCGGGAAGGGGTGCCGTTTCATGCGGTGCCCCTTTTTGATTGCGGGATCGGATTTGGGGAAATCTGTTTGGTGCCTCCGGCGGAAGTTTGATGGGACGAAGAAAGGGCAAGACTGTTTGCTGGTGGACAGTATGCGGGAGCAGGGCTATTTCTGCCTTTCAACAGAATTCATTGCCTGAAAGCGCATCATGACAAGTCTTGCTGACATCCGTTCGACCTTCCTGAACTACTTTGGGAAACAGGGACACGAGATCGTGGGCTCTAGCCCTCTGGTGCCGCGCAATGACCCGACGCTGATGTTTACCAATTCCGGTATGGTGCAGTTCAAGAACCTGTTCACGGGAGTGGAAACACGCGATTACGCCCGCGCGACCACCAGCCAGAAATGCGTGCGGGCCGGAGGCAAGCACAACGACCTTGATAATGTGGGCTATACCGCCCGCCACCACACGTTTTTCGAGATGCTGGGCAACTTCAGTTTTGGCGACTATTTCAAGGCCGAGGCGATTGCCTTTGCCTGGGAATTGCTGACCGTTGATTTCGGGATCGACAAAGATCGTTTGCTGGTAACGGTTTATCACACCGATGATGAGGCCGCTGATATCTGGAAGAAGGTGGCGGGCCTGCCCGATGACCGGATTATCCGCATTCCGACAGATGATAATTTCTGGCGGATGGGTCCGACTGGCCCCTGCGGCCCCTGCACCGAGATTTTCTATGACCACGGCGATCATATCTGGGGTGGCCCGCCGGGATCGGCCGAGGAGGATGGAGACCGTTTCATCGAGATCTGGAACATCGTTTTCATGCAGAATGAGCAATTCGATGACGGCTCTATGAAGCCGCTTGAGATGCAGTCGATCGACACCGGCATGGGGCTGGAGCGGATCGGCGCGCTCTTGCAGGGCAAGCACGACAACTATGACACTGACCTGATGCGCGCCTTGATCGAGGCTTCGGCTGATGCGACATCCAGTGACCCCGATGGACCAGGCAACACCCATCACAGGGTGATTGCGGACCATTTGCGTTCGACCTCTTTCCTGATCGCAGAGGGTGTCCTGCCTTCCAACGAAGGTCGTGGCTATGTGCTGCGCCGCATCATGCGGCGTGCGATGCGCCATGCCCATTTGCTGGGCAGTAAAGACCCGGTGATGCACCGTCTTGTGCCGGCTTTGGTGCAGCAGATGGGGGCGGCTTATCCTGAATTGGGGCAAGGCCAGCGGCTGATAGAAGAGACGCTCTTGAACGAAGAGGTGCGTTTCAAGCAGACCCTTGATCGCGGTTTGAAACTGCTTGATGAAGAGCTGGCAACTTTGTCGAAGGATGCCGCATTGCCCGGCGAGGCGGCGTTCAAACTTTATGACACTTATGGTTTCCCGCTCGATCTGACCCAGGATGCCCTGCGTGAACAAGGTCGCGAAGTCGATACCAAGGGCTTTGACGCCGCGATGGCTGCGCAAAAGGCCAAAGCGCGCGCGGCCTGGTCCGGGACAGGTGAGGCGGCAGAGAGCGCCATTTGGTTCAACATCGCCGATGAGAGCGGTGCCACAGATTTCCTGGGCTATGACACGCTGACCGCCGAAGGGCAGATTGCGGCATTGGTCGTGGATGGTGCCACAACAGATCATGCCGATGCCACTGTGCAGATCGTGCTGAACCAGACGCCGTTTTACGCCGAGGCAGGCGGCCAGGTTGGCGATGCAGGCAGGCTGCGCACTGACACCGGCAAGGCCGAGATCACCGACACCAGAAAGTTTGGCGATGTCTATGTGCATTTTGCCAAGGTGACGGAAGGCCATTTGCACAAAGGGCAGGGCGCTGAGCTGTCGGTCGATCCTGCGCGCCGTGCCAATATCCAGGCAAACCACTCTGCCACACACCTGCTGAATGAGGCTCTGCGCGAGGTTCTGGGCGACCATATCGCGCAGCGCGGATCACTGAATGGGCCAGACCGGCTGCGTTTTGATTTCAGCCATACCAAGGCGCTGAACGACGCAGAGCTGGAACAGATTGACCGTGATGTGAACGCGATCATTCGCCAGAACAGTCCGGTCGAAACCCGCATCATGACGCCTGATGATGCACGCGCGATGGGTGCGCAGGCGCTTTTTGGTGAGAAATACGGCGACGAGGTGCGGGTCGTATCAATGGGCCATCAGGAAGGGTCCGGCAAGGGCGCCGATGGGAGGACCTATTCATTGGAGCTATGTGGTGGCACGCATGTCAAAAGACTGGGCGAAATTGGCGCGTTTGTCACTTTGGGCGACAGCGCGTCGAGCGCGGGCGTCCGCCGGATCGAGGCGCTGACCGGGCAGGCCGCGTTGGATCACCTGCGTGTGCAACAGGCGCGTTTGGGGCTGGCGGCAGCGGCGTTGAAATCACCCGCCGCGGAAGTGGCCGACCGGGTCAAGGCGTTGTTGGATGAGCGCAAGGCGCTGACAAATGAGGTCGCACAGCTGCGCCGCGAGCTGGCCATGGGCGGCGGCGCAAAGGAAGCCACACCGTCAGATGTCATCAACGGGGTGGCCTTTCAGGCTCAGGTGCTGAGCGGTGTCACGGGCAAAGACCTGCCTGCTTTGATCGATGAGATGAAGGCGACGATGGAAAGCGGCGCGGCCTTGTTGATTGCAGATGCCGGCGGCAAGGCGGCGGTAGCAGTGGGCGTCACGGCGGATTTGACCAACCGCGTCTCGGCGGTTGATATCCTGCGTGCGGTCACGCCCGAGCTTGGTGGAAAAGGCGGTGGTGGTCGCGCGGATATGGCGCAGGGTGGCGGTGCATCGGTTGACAATGCCGATGCCGCGATTGCTGCGGCGAAAGCTGTTTTGGAGGGATTGAAATGAGCGCACTTTGGATTGCCCATGTTCGCGTGACCGATGAGGCCGCCTACGGCGAATACGCCCGGCGCGCGACAGATGCCATCGCCGATCATGGTGGTGTTTTCTTGGCCCGTGGGGGTGCCTACGAGCAACTCGAAGGCCCTGACCGCCCGCGCAACGTCGTGGCGCGCTTCCCAAGCCTGCAAGCCGCGCATGAGTGTTATTTTTCGGATGCTTACCAAGAGGCGCTCAGCTTTGCCAAAGGTGCCAGCCAACGCGAGTTGAGCATCGTTGAAGAGATTGCGTAACCTCTGATGCGCGCCGTCCTGCACATTGGTATGCCAAAAACCGGTACATCGTCGATCCAGGACTTTTGCGGTGAGAACCAAGATGCCCTGCTGCAGGAAGGTGTTTTGTTCGCCAGGACGGGGCGCATTATCGGCGGGAGAGATAAGCGTAGGCATATGGGCTTTTCATTTGCCTGCCATCCGATTGAGGCTGCGCCCACCAATATCATGCGAAATTACGGTTTGAAGCGCGCACTGGTTCGGCGGAGCTATGCAAAACGTTTCTGGCGACGCCTGGATAGCGAGTTGGCGCGTCAGAATGATGTCCAAACGGTTGTTTTGTCGGAAGAGGGCTTGTTCCAAACAGACCATCCATCACTTATTGCGGAGGCGCATGACAAATTACGGCCGCGATTCACGCAGGTGCATGTCTTTTGTATGCTTCGAGAGCCATATGCACTTTTGTCGAGCAGCTATGTACAGGCTGTGAAGATCGGCACCGGCGAAACCTGGGAGGTCTACCGCGATAGGATGCTTGATGCAGGGGTCTTTTCGCCCGTGCTTCAGCAATGGCGGGACGTATTTGGACCGGAGCAAATGAAGGTGCGGGTCTTGCAGAAAGACGCGCTTGAGCCGTTTGCAGACGTCGTGGGTTTCAAGTTGCCCTACACATCAGCAAGAACGTCCAATGTCTCGATGTCGGCCATTGGGGTCGAGCAGTTGCGGGCGTTGAATGCCGCTTATCAGAAGGCGGGGAAAAAGCGGCCAAAAGCGGTGCGCAAGGCGTTTGGACGGCACATGAAGGGCCCGTCCTGGCGGGCGCCTGCAAGCGATGCCGCGCTCATTTATGACCGGTTGAAACCTGAAATTGCGCAGCTCGGGGCGTCCGGCCTTTTGACCAGTGCAGATCAGGAATACGTCGCAGCACGGTGGACGCCTGAGAAGGCAGTCGAAAAGCGTTCACCCAACGCCGATATTTATGCTGACGGCGCAGAAGGGATGACCGCGTTGCTGAAGTCGCTGTTCCGCTGACGTCAAGCAGCCCGCGCTTGCCGTTTCCGCTCGTGCGGGTCCAGATAGCGTTTGCGCAGGCGGATCGCGTTTGGCGTGACCTCGACCAGTTCATCGTCGTCGATATAGGCGATCGCCTGTTCGAGCGACATCACAACCGGTGTCGTCAGGCGCACGGCCTCGTCAGTGCCTGAAGCCCGCACGTTGGTCAGCTTCTTGCCTTTCAGAGGGTTCACCTCGAGGTCGTTTTCGCGGCTGTGTTCACCGATAATCATGCCGGTATAGACAGCCTCTTGCGCGCCGATGAACATTTTGCCCCGGTCCTCAAGGTTCCATAGCGCGAAGGCCACGGAGGTGCCATTTTCCATCGAGATCAGAACACCTTGGCGGCGCCCCTCAATCTTGCCCTTGTAAGGGGTCTGGCCGTGGAACAGGCGGTTCAAGACGCCAGAACCGCGCGTGTCGGTCAGGAATTCACCGTGATAGCCAATCAGCCCGCGCGACGGCACATGCGCGATAATCCGCGTTTTGCCCGCACCCGCCGGTTTCATTTCAACCAGTTCGCCCTTGCGCGGGCCAGTCAGTTTTTCAACCACGACGCCGGTGTATTCATCATCTACGTCGATGGTGACTTCTTCAACGGGTTCCATGCGTTGCCCGTCTTCTTCGGTAAAGATGACCTGCGGGCGCGAAATGGACAATTCAAACCCTTCGCGGCGCATGTTTTCGATCAACACGCCCATCTGCAATTCGCCACGACCGGACACTTCAAATGCGTCACCACCCGGCGTATCGGCAATCTTGATCGCGACGTTGACTTCGGCCTCTTTCATCAGGCGCTCGCGGATCACGCGGGATTGCACCTTCTTGCCATCGCGACCCGCCAGTGGGCTGTCGTTGATACCAAAGGTAACGGTAATCGTCGGCGGGTCGATCGGCTGGGCGGGGATCGCGGCTTCGACGCCGGGATCACACAGCGTATCGGCCACGGTGGCCTTTGTCATGCCCGCGATGGTCACGATGTCGCCTGCCTCGGCCATGTCAATGGGCTGTTGGGCCAGCCCCCGGAACGCGAGGATTTTCGAGACACGGAACTGTTCGATCTTGTCACCGGTGCGCGACAGGGCCTTGATCGTTTCGCCGGCTTTCAGCGTCCCGGCCTCAACACGGCCTGTCAGGATGCGCCCGATGAACGGGTCCGCAGACAGGGTGGTCGCCAGCATCTGGAACGGCTCATCCTTGCGGGTGATCTGGGCGGGCGTGGGTACGTGATCTACGATCAGGTCAAACAGCGCATCTAGGTTTTCGCGCGGGCCATCCAGCTCCGCATCACACCAGCCCGCACGTCCAGAGGCAAACATGGAGGGAAAATCAAGCTGGTCGTCATTGGCTTCGAGAGCAGCGAAAAGGTCGAACACCTCGTCAACGGCTCGGTCGGGTTCACCATCGGGCTTGTCGACCTTATTGACCACGACAATGGGTCGCAGGCCAAGCGCAAGCGCCTTGGAGGTCACAAATTTGGTTTGTGGCATTGGCCCTTCGGCGGCATCCACCAGCAGCACAACGCCATCAACCATGGACAGGATACGCTCAACCTCGCCTCCGAAATCGGCGTGGCCGGGGGTATCGACGATGTTGATGCGCGTGCCCTTCCATTCAACAGACGTACATTTCGCCAGAATGGTGATCCCGCGCTCGCGTTCGATGTCATCACTGTCCATCGCGCGTTCCGACACGGCTTCATTGTCGCGGAACACACCGGACTGCTTGAGAAGTTCGTCAACAAGTGTCGTCTTGCCGTGGTCAACGTGCGCGATGATCGCGATATTGCGGATATCCATAGGGCTGCCTTTGTCTGGAGTTGCCGCGCGGATAGCGTGCAACGCTGCCAATTGCTAGTCCCTTATTGCCTGCACATTTCGCTCGTGCAGAAATGACGCGGAATCCGTTGCCAAAAGGGGCCATCACGACCGACGGCCCTTTCAAGCCTACATTGCCTTGTTCAGGTTCTCGTCAATTTTCTCAAGGAACCCGGTGGTCGTCAGCCAGCCCTGATCGGGGCCAACCAGCAAGGCAAGGTCCTTGGTCATGAAACCGCTTTCAACGGTATCGACCACCACCTTTTCCAGCCTGTCTGCAAATTTCATCAGCTCGGCATTTTCATCCAGCTTCGCGCGGTGCTTGAGCCCGCCGGTCCAGGCAAAGATTGACGCGATTGAATTGGTTGAGGTCGCCTGTCCCGCCTGATGCTGCCGATAGTGGCGGGTGACCGTGCCATGGGCGGCCTCTGCCTCGACGATCTTGCCATCGGGCGTCATCAACTGGCTGGTCATCAGGCCCAATGAGCCAAAGCCCTGCGCCACCGTGTCGGATTGCACATCACCGTCATAGTTCTTGCAGGCCCAGACGAATTTGCCTGACCACTTCATGGCGGATGCGACCATATCGTCGATCAGACGGTGCTGATATTCAATGCCCGCTTCGGCGAAACTGTCCTTGAATTCCTCTTCATAGACCTTCTCGAACAGGTCTTTGAAGCGTCCGTCATATGTCTTGAGGATCGTATTCTTGGTGGACAGATAGACCGGCCAGCCAAGGTTGAGGCCATAGTTCAACGACGCCCGCGCGAAATCAATGATCGAGGCGTCAAGATTGTACATGCCCATCGCAACCCCCGCAGAGGGGCTGTCGAAGACCTCTTTCTCGATCACCGTGCCGTCTTCGCCGACAAACTTCATGGTCAGCTTGCCCGGGCCGGGCATCAGGAAATCAGTTGCCTTGTACTGATCGCCGAACGCATGACGCCCGATCACGATCGGATCGGTCCAGCCGGGCACAAGGCGGGGGACGTTCTTGCAGATAATCGGCGCGCGGAACACCACGCCGCCAAGGATGTTGCGGATCGTGCCATTGGGTGAGCGCCACATTTTCTTGAGATTGAATTCCTCGACCCGCTGCTCGTCCGGGGTGATGGTGGCGCATTTCACGCCGACGCCGATATCCTTGATCTTTTCGGCCGCATCAATGGTGATCTGGTCGTTGGTTTCGTCCCGGACTTCCATCGCGAGGTCATAATAGAGCAGGTCGATATCCAGATAGGGCAGGATCAGTTTTTGCTTGATGAAATCCCACATGATGCGGGTCATTTCATCGCCGTCGAGCTCGACGATGGGGTTTTCTACCTTGATTTTGGTCATGGCGCGGCTCCGTAGGACAGGGGATCTGGTTTGGGGCATACCCTATCACGGGTCACAGGCAAAGCCCCTTGTATGCATTTGTATACATTTATGGGGAAGTGGTAGGCCCGGCAGGACTTGAACCCGCAACCAAAGCGTTATGAGCGCTCTGCTCTAACCAATTGAGCTACAGGCCCCCGATAGCGTTTGGACTAGCAGACCGGTGCGTTGCGTCAAGTCAGGAATGCATCTGCGCGCCAATTCCGGTTCCCTTTGCTAAGACGATGCGGTAACGAACGCCAAACGTGACAGGAGCTGCCCGATGACCAAGAAAGATGGCCTGACTTATGCTGATGCCGGGGTCGATATTGACGCGGGCAATACGCTGGTTGAACGGATCAAACCGGCGGCGAAGCGGACGGCGCGCCCCGGTGTCATGGCAGGGCTGGGCGGTTTTGGTGCGCTCTTTGATCTCAAGGGAGCGGGGTATGCCGATCCGGTTCTGGTTGCTGCGACCGACGGTGTCGGCACCAAGCTGCGGATTGCGATTGATACCGGAAATGTTGACACGATCGGCATTGACCTGGTTGCGATGTGCGTCAACGATCTGGTGTGTCAGGGTGCGGAGCCATTGTTTTTCCTCGATTATTTCGCAACCGGCAAACTTGAACTTGATGCGGCGACGCGCATCATCGAAGGGATTGCCGCCGGGTGCGAGGCCTCTGGTTGTGCGCTGATTGGAGGCGAAACCGCCGAGATGCCGGGTATGTATGAGGCCGGTGATTTTGACCTTGCCGGGTTCGCTGTCGGCGCGATGGAGCGTGGGTCCGATTTGCCCGCCGGCGTGCAGGACGGGGATGTTCTGTTGGGTCTGGCCTCTGATGGGGTTCATTCGAACGGGTATTCGCTGGTGCGCCGGATTGTCGATGTGTCAGGGCTTTCATGGGGGGATGATGCGCCGTTTGCAGACGGCACGCTGGGGGCCGCACTGCTGGCGCCGACGCGGCTTTACGTCAAACAGGCGCTCGCGGCGGTGCAGTCAGGCGGCGTGCATGCGCTGGCGCATATCACGGGCGGTGGATTGACGGAAAACCTGCCGCGGGTATTGCCTGACGGATTGGGCGCGCAGATTGATCTGGGTGCCTGGGATTTGCCGCCCGTCTTTGGCTGGTTGGCAAAAACCGGCGGGATGGCCGAGGCGGAATTGCTCAAGACATTCAATGCCGGGATCGGGATGGTCCTGGTGGTTGATGCCGGTGCGGTGGATACATTGACCACAGTTCTGACCGCCGCAGGTGAAAGGGTTCATCGCCTCGGCACCGTGACTGCCGTGGAGGGCGTAAACTACACTGGTGCGCTTTTGTGACCAAACGGGTCGCGATCCTGATTTCGGGGGGGGGCTCGAACATGGTCTCCCTTGCGCAATCGATGCGCGCGGATCATCCGGCGCGGCCTGTTCTGGTGGCGTCAAATGATCCGCAAGCAGGGGGGGTGGCCAAGGCGCGCGCGATGCATATTCCAACGCTGGCGATCGATCACAAGCCGTTTGGCAAGGATCGTGCAGGGTTTGAGGCCGCATTGCAAATGGCGCTGGAAACGGCGCAGCCGGATATCATTTGCCTTGCGGGTTTCATGCGTATCCTCACGCCAGCGTTTACCGGTCAATGGGAAGGGCGGATGCTGAATATCCATCCTTCGCTCTTGCCCAGATACAAGGGCCTGCACACCCACTCCCGCGCATTGGAGGCAGGCGACAGCGAACATGGCTGCACCGTGCATGAGGTCACCGCCGCCTTGGATGACGGTCCGATCCTGGGGCAGGCGCGGATGCCGGTCCTGGCAGGCGATACCCCAGAGACGCTCGCCGCGCGTCTTTTGCCGTTGGAGCATGTGCTTTATCCGGCCGTCTTGCGCCGCTTTGCGGACGGTGATCGCACCCCGGTAATGTTGCAGGGATAAGCCCGTGCTTTCCATCGCCCAAGCAATGGCCTATCAGTGCGGCACTGTTTGACAAGCCCAATTGCGACTGACGGAAAAACATGAAGAAAATCACCACGACCGAAGATCTGGCTGCTTTCTGCCAAGAGGCCGCCAAACGGGCTTATGTCACTGTTGATACAGAGTTTTTGCGCGAACGGACCTATTATTCCAAGCTTTGTCTGGTGCAATTGGCCTATCAGGACGACACCAGTGCGGATGCAGTCCTGGTTGACCCACTGGTTGACGGGCTGTCGTTGGAGCCGCTTTATGATCTGTTCCGGGACCATGGCGTGGTCAAGGTCTTTCATGCCGCCCGTCAGGACCTAGAGATTTTCTATGTTGATGCAGGCGTCATCCCCGAGCCGTTGTTTGACACGCAGGTCGCTGCGATGGTGTGCGGCTTTGGCGAACAGGTGGGCTATGAAACGCTGGTGCGCAAGATCACCAAATCTGAACTGGACAAATCCTCGCGGTTCACCGACTGGTCGCGCCGCCCCCTGACCGATGCCCAGGCCACCTACGCTTTGGCGGATGTGACGCATTTGCGCGACATTTACGAATACCTGTCGGCCCGTCTGGCCAAATCCGGACGCAGCAAGTGGGTGACCGAAGAAATGGCCATTCTTGAGGACCCCGCCACCTATCAGGCAGATCCAGAGAACGCCTGGAAGCGGGTCAAGACCCGCACGCAATCCGGCAAGTTTCTGGCGATCGTGCGGGAACTGGCGCGGTTCCGCGAAGGCTATGCGCAAGAGCGCAATGTCCCGCGCAATCGTGTGTTCAAGGATGATGCGCTGGTGGAGCTGGCCTCGACCAAGCCGCAATCCGAGAAAGACCTGGGGCGTTCGCGCCTGCTGCTGCGCGAAGCGCGCAAGGGCGATATTGCCGCTGGAATTCTGCATGCCATCAAGGCGGGGCTGGCCGTGAAGCCCGATGATATGCCCAAGCTCGACAACGCCCGCGCCAAATTGCAGGTAAACCCGGCCCTGGCTGATATGCTGCGGGTGTTGCTTAAGGCCAGGACTGATGATGCAGAGGTTGCACCCAAGCTGATCGCAAGCTCTGCCGATCTGGATGCGCTGGCCGGGGGCCGGCGTGATGTGGCGGCCCTGAAGGGCTGGCGACGCGACGTCTTCGGCAAGGATGCGCTTTTGCTGTGCGAGGGTCAGGTTGGTCTGGCTGTCAGGGGCCAGAAAGTTGTCACTGTCGCGCTTTGATCTGGACCTTGCGCGGCAAGCGCCCTACATCCCGGTCACGTCGTGAAACCAAGGACAGAGAATGGCTAATCCTGAATTTGAAGACCTGGTTGAGACCTTTGAATTCCTTGATGACTGGGAAGACCGCTATCGCCATGTGATCGACATGGGCCGCGCGATGCCGCCCCTGGAGGATGCGCTGCGCGTGCCTGCAACCAAGGTCGATGGCTGCGCCAGTCAGGTCTGGCTGGTGCCGCAGATCAAGGATGGCGTGTTCACCTTTCGCGGCGCAAGCGACGCAATGATCGTGCAGGGGCTGATTGCGATCCTCATCGCACTTTACAACAACCAGCCCGTCCGCGACATCGGCAAGATCGATGCAGCGGCGCAACTGGGGCGCCTGGGGTTGAGCGATCACCTTTCGGCCCAACGCTCGAACGGTTTGCGGGCGATGGTGGCGCGCATTCAGGAAACAGCGGCGGCCGCCAGCTAGGGTATTGCCGTGAGTGCCGGTTCAAGATCACCGTAACCGGTGAACCGCCGCTCAAAGCCAAGCCCCAGCCTTTCGGCGCAGGCCCGTGCCTTTTCCGTCAGTTCCGGGTCATCGGTTTGGGCCTGATAGACCAGTTTATCATAATTCCCAAAGTACATGTCACGCAGATCGGGGTGGCGCCCAAGGCCCAGGGGCTCCCAGACGAAAGCGTCAAACTGGCGCACCAGAAAATCGGTGAGGTAAAAGGCCGCTATCTCATCGCGTGCAGCGAAAGTGTCATTGCCCTCAAAGAAGGAATAGCAATGCGGCCCGGCGACCATTTCGACCCCCATATCGGCGCAGGCCGTCTGCAACTGTCCGCCTGTGCCGCAGTCGGCATAGACAACAAACAGTCGGTCATAGGCGTGGCGATGCTTTGCCACCGCTTCGCGCACAGCCGGAACGATCCGATCCGGGTGGTTGTGCAGGATCGCAGGCAGGCATTGCAGATCAAGGTGGTCAAGGCCGCGGGTCGCCTTGACCGCAAGGATTTCGCGCGCCAGAGCGCCGCAGGCAATCAGCAGGACACGCCCTTCACCCTTGGGCGCGATCCCTTTGGTGGTCAGCGTCGCATCGGTTGTCATTTGCCGCCCCGGGTGCTGCCGCGCCTGCGGGCGCTGACCCAGCGCCAAGCGAAGGATGCGCACAGGGCGAGCAGGCCAAGCACCGCAAGAGCGACCACCGGCGAGGCTTGCACAGAATTGAGCAGAGCAACTGCGACGGCGATTGTCGCCGCCGCAAGGGCCATGACCAGCACAATGAGAAAGATCAGTCGTTCAATTGGCATGGTGTCCTCCTGACCCTTTTCAGATAAGACGCCCGCGCCAATTTTTTAAGATCAGACGGCCGCAGCACCCTGGTTATGTTTGCGCGCCATGAATGTCTTGGCCGTTTCGACCGCCACCGCGGCATCCCGACAGTAGGCGTCAGCACCGATGGCCTTGCCGAACTCTTCGTTCAGCGGCGCACCACCGACGAGCACGACATAATCCTCGCGCAGGCCTTTCTCGATCATCGTGTCGATGACGACCTTCATGTATGGCATCGTCGTGGTCAACAGGGCGGACATCCCCAGAATATCGGGTTGCTCGGCCTCCAATGCTTCGAGATAGGCCTCAACCGCGTTGTTGATACCCAGATCGACAACTTCGAAACCGGCACCTTCCATCATCATGGAAACCAGGTTCTTGCCGATGTCGTGAATGTCACCCTTGACCGTACCAATGACCATCTTGCCCACGCGCGGCGCGCCGGTTTCTGCCAGCAGTGGTTTCAGGATGGCCATTCCACCCTTCATGGCATTCGCGGCCAGCAGGACCTCTGGCACAAAAAGGATCCCATCCCGGAAGTCGTGACCCACGATGGTCATACCCCCGACAAGTGCCTCTGTCAGGATGCGGTAGGGCGGCCATTCGCGCTCCAGAAGGATATTCACCCCTTCCTCGATTTCTTCCCTCATACCGTCATAAAGGTCATCGAACATCTGCGCGACGAGGTCTTCGTCATTCAGTTCGGACAGGATGATGTCATCTTCTTCGTCGGACATGGCCAAGCCTTTGCAAAATTGTCGTAAACCTTATTGAGCCTCTTTGTCGAAAACTACCCGTTGGTTTCCGACATGTCCATGAACGTGACCGACCTGTCATTGCTCGTGTTCCTGAAATGTTCTAATAAAGATTATGGATGATTTGCCACCACAGAAATCCCACCGGACGCCGGGGCGGGGGGCCGGATCAAACCCGGACGTCCGGTTTGACAGATTGCATGCCGAGGCGGTTGACGATGGCTGGCTGCCGGAGCAGGACGTGCCGGTCCTGCGAACCGAAGTCCGCGATGAAATCGCGCGTTCGGTGATTACCCGCAACACATCCCCCGATCTGTCCTTTGACCGTTCGATCAATCCCTATCGCGGCTGCGAGCATGGGTGCATCTACTGTTTTGCCCGTCCCAGCCATGCGTTTCTGGGCCTGTCGCCGGGCCTTGACTTTGAAACCAGGCTGATCGCGCGACCCAATGCCGCCGCGCAATTGCGCAAAGAACTGTCACATCGAAACTATGTTCCCCGGACCATCGCGATCGGGACCAACACTGATCCATATCAACCTATTGAAAAACAGCGCGAAATCATGCGGAATGTATTGATGGTGTTGCGCGACTTCAATCATCCTGTCGGCATCGTCACCAAGGGCACGCTGATTGAACGCGATATCGATATTCTGTCCCCGATGGCGGCCAGGGGCCTTGTGCGGATTGGTGTTTCAATCACCACACTTGATCCCCGGACCGCGCGCGCGATGGAGCCAAGGGTGCCGGGGCCCGCGGCCCGGTTGCGCATAATCCGGCGGCTGACGGATGCGGGCGTTCCGGTTCGGGTCATGGTGTCGCCGGTCGTGCCCGCACTGACCGATCATGAACTGGAGGCAGTTCTGGAAGCGGCGAAAGAGGCGGGGGTTGTCGCGGCCTCGTCAATCATGCTGCGCTTGCCGCGCGAAGTGGCGACACTTTTCAAAGACTGGCTGGCAGAACACTTCCCCGACCGTGCCGCGCGCGTCATGGCCCGGGTGCGTGAATTGCACGGCGGCAAGGATTACGATCCCGAATTCGGTACGCGCATGGTGGGGCAGGGCCAATGGGCGGAGATGCTGCAGCAGCGGTTCAAACTGGCCACCCGCAAACTGGGGTTGGACCGACCGCTGTTGCCTTTGCGGACCGATTTGTTTGCCAAACCACCGGAATCGGGTGATTAGCTCTCTTTCTTTTGAGGACTGTGCCTGCTGCAATGACTGGAGCCTCCGGCGGAGGTATTTTTGAACATGAGAAGATATGTTCATCACATCTTAACCAACCTTCGGCACTTTGATGTCACGGTACAGGCTGAGGAGCCGATGGCCGTAACGTGAGAAGCCCCGCTTGGTCTTTGGACTGATGCGGGGTTTCCTTTATCAAAAGCTTCAGCTTCTCATGTTCCACAAATACCTCGGGGGAGCCGAAGGCGGGGGCAGAGCCCCTAAGACCGCCGCCGCCGACCGCGGCGCGGCGATGCGGTCGGTCCGGCGCCATCTGTCCCATCCGAGGCCGATGAAAAAGCGCCAAGTGCCTCTGTGATCTGATCCAATGTCGGTTTCGCGCCTCGGGGCCGCGTTTCCAACGCCTCGCGCATGGCGCGCAGATGCGCAGGCGTGGTCCCGCAACACCCCCCGATGATCGTCGCACCACAGTCGCGCGCCAGAACCGCGTAATCGGCCATCAGGGCAGGGGTGCCGTCATAGTGGATATGACCGTCGTGATATTTGGGAATGCCGGCGTTGCCCTTTGCGATGATCGGCAGGGTTGGGCCCGCCTCGACAAACCCCAGGACAGTGCGCAGCAGGTCAGATGCACCCACCCCGCAATTGGCCCCGAAAGCCAGCGGTTGATGAGCCAGCTTGCCCACTTTCTTGACCATCTCGGCGGATGTCAGCCCCATCATTGTGCGGCCTGCGGTGTCAAAGCTCATGGTGCCGCACCAAGGCATGTTCGCCAGCGCAAAGGCCTCTGCGGCGGCGGCGAATTCTTCGGGCGCACTGATCGTTTCGACCCAAAGGACATCTGCCCCTCCGGATTTGAGCCCCTCCGCCTGTTCGTGAAACATCTCGACGGCGCGTTCATGTGTGAGCGTCCCCATCGGTGCCATGATCTCACCGGTCGGCCCCACTGAGCCGGCAACGACAATGGGGTGTCCGGCCTTGTCTGCCACCTCACGGCCCAATTCCGCCGCAGCCTGGTTAAGCTCATGCACCCGCCCTTCGGCGCCATGCAGTTTCAATCGCGAGGCATTGGCGCCAAAACTGTTGGTCAGGAAGATATCGCTGCCGGCATCGGCCGCACCCTGATAAAGCGCCGTGATTTTTGCGGTCTCATCAAGGTTCCAAAGCTCAGGCGCATCCCCTGACATCAGGCCCATGTTGAAAAGATTGGTCCCGGTCGCACCGTCGGCCATCAGCCAGTCACGGGTTTGCAGGAGTTTCGTCAGTGCATTTGTCATCGGGCTTTTCAATCCGCTTGAAGGTCATGTTTTGCGGTGTCACGTCTGCGCAGGACGTGCAAATGCAAAACCTGCACTATCATTATGCATGAAATGAGACGACCGCGCCCGCCGGGGCGCAGCCTTCCAGTTCATTTGCGGCCCTGCGCGCGGGCCGCTTAGGATTCTTCGAGCAGTTGCGCTTTGGCTTCGCCCATCAGTTCGGCCATCTTGGCGCGGATTGTCGCTTCATCCGCCCTTTCGCCCAGATCGCCTGCGACCTTGCGATAGACATCTTCGTGGCCTGGCTCTTCAAAGTCAGACTTGACGACTTCCTTGGCGTAATCGTCTGCCTCCGTGCCGGATTTGCCAAGCAGGTCAGCGGCCCAAAGCCCCAGCAGCTTGTTGCGTCGCGCCTCTGCCTTGAACTGCATTTCGGCATCGTGGGCGAACTTGTTTTCAAATGCGTTTTCACGCTCGTCGAAAGTGCTCATGGGTCTGGCCTCTTGATTGGAACAACTCTTGCATATGATATGCCCCTCCGGGTCCTTGCCCGCAAGGGGGGCTTGCACTATGACGCGCATATAACGCGACCCACGGCGGGTCGTGCATATGGGGCAAGGGGTCAATATGGCACGCCGCAAGATGATTTATGAAGGCAAGGCAAAGATTCTTTACGAAGGCCCCGAGCCGGGCACGTATGTTCAGTATTTCAAGGATGATGCGACCGCCTTCAACGCCGAGAAGAAAGCCGTCATTGAGGGCAAGGGCGTGTTGAACAACCGCTTGTCCGAGTTTTTCATGACAGGTCTGAGCCAGATCGGGATTCCAACCCATTTCATCAAACGCCTGAACATGCGCGAGCAGCTGATCCGCCAGGCCGAGATCATTCCGCTGGAAGTCATCGTGCGCAATTTTGCCGCCGGCACCATGGCCAAACGCCTGGGAATGGAAGAAGGGGCGGCACTGCCGCGCCCGGTGGTCGAGTTTTCCTACAAGGACGACAGCCTTGGCGATCCTTTGGTGCCAGAGGAATACATTATCGCCTTCGGCTGGGCTTCGCAGCAGGAGATGGACGATATCGTCAGCCTTGCGCTGCGCGTCAACGACTGGATGTCAGGTGTGATGTATGGCGTTGGGATCAAGCTTGTTGATTTCAAGATCGAGATTGGCCGTGTGTGGGACAATGAGTTCGGCCGCTTGATCCTGGCCGATGAAATCAGTCCCGACAGTTGCCGTTTGTGGGACATTGAAACCGGACAGAAGCTGGACAAGGACGTCTTCCGCCGGGATCTGGGAAACCTCGCCGATGCCTATACCGAAGTGGCAAGGCGCCTGGGGGTCATGCCATCGAACGTCACCCATGCCACCAGCAAACCGACGCTGATCAATTAACCATTCTCAAGCAAGCCGATGCAAAGGACCTGACCATGAAAGCCCGTGTGTACGTGATGTTGAAAAACGGGGTGCTTGACCCACAAGGAGAGGCGGTACGCCATGCGTTAGGCTCTTTGGGGTTTGATGGCGTCAATGGTGTCAGGCAGGGCAAGGTGATCGAACTTGATCTGGCCGACGGCACGTCTGAGGCAACGGTTGATACGATGTGCCAAAAGCTTCTCGCAAACACGGTTATCGAAAGCTACCGGATCGAGGTCCTCTGATGCGGGCTGCGGTGATTGTATTTCCCGGGTCAAACTGCGACCGGGACATGGCCGTCGCGCTCAGGGCCGCCGGCGCCGAGGTGAGCATGGTCTGGCACAAGGATGCCAGCCTTCCCGACAGTGTTGATCTGGTCGCGGTGCCGGGTGGGTTTTCCTTCGGTGATTACCTGCGCTGTGGTGCAATTGCGGCGCAATCGCCGATCTGTAAGGCCGTTGTGGCCCATGCGGATCGGGGCGGCTATGTGCTGGGCGTGTGCAACGGGTTTCAGGTGCTGACAGAAACAGGGCTGCTGCCCGGTGCGCTGATGCGCAATGCCAACCTGAAGTTCATTTGCAAGACCGTTGATCTGAAAGTGGAAACGTCTGCTTCGGCCTTTACGGAAGGCTACAATGCCGGTGACACGGTGGGGTATCCCGTGGCCCACCATGACGGCAATTATTCGGTGGATGATGAGATGCTGTCCGCCTTGCGGGCCGAAGACCGGATTGCCTTCACCTATCGCGACAATCCAAATGGGTCAGTTGCGGATATTGCAGGCGTGTTGTCAGATAATCGCCGCGTGCTGGGGATGATGCCGCACCCCGAACGGGCCGTGGATGCCGGACATGGTGGCACCGACGGGCAGGCGCTTTTCCGCGGGCTTGTGGGGCAACTCGCTCAGGCCTGATCTGCTTGCTTGCTGCGCAACTGCTGTGTCTTTAAACTGCGCGCATGTTGGGATTGAACAGGTTGGCAGGCGGCAAGCAACGCGGCAGATGGTATCTGCGGCTGGCGGTGCTGGTGGTCAGTCTGCTTGCGGTCATCGTGATTTATGTGTCGAACCAGCTTCTGACCCAGCGGTTTACCGAAACGATCAGCAACCGTTCAGAAGTGCGGCTGGCGCTTTACGTGACCAATCTCATGAACGAGTTGCAGCGCAATTCGGTTGTGCCGCAACTGCTTTCGCGGGATCCTGATCTCATTAAAGCGCTGGAAAACAAGGATTACTCCCAGTCCACGGCGCGGCTTTTGTCCTTTGTTGATGAAATTGGTGCTGCGTCCCTGACCCTGCTGGATCGTGACGGGCGTGCTGTCGCCGCGACGGATCGCAACCAGATCGGGGCGGATCACCGCCAGACGCCCTATTTTGTCGATGCGCTGCGCAGCAATCAGACTGTTTACACCACCTATCTCAATGACGAGGGCGGTTATGCTTACGTCTATTCCCGTCGCGTCGAGGTCGGCGGCGCGTTGCTTGGGGTGATGATGGTTGAAGTGGATGTCCAGCGGCTTGAAAGCGGCTGGGCAGGGGTGTCGGATGCGGTGCTGGTCATGGATAGCGAAGGGACCATCATCATGGCGACCGAACCGCGCTGGCGCGGTTTGAAGGAACAGGACGCGCTGGCCCGGCAATCGGCCCCCTCTGCGATTGAAAGGGCGATCCGGGCCACACAGGGATGGTCCGCTTTGCCGGCGGATGCCTATTTGAGCGGCAAGGCCGTGTTGCGCCGCGAGATGCGGGTGCCACATCAGGGTTGGCGGATGGTCAGCTATACGACCTACGCCTCTGTCCGCGAGCGCGTGAATGGCATCCTTGCGCTCGAGGTCATGGGATTCGCGATCCTGCTCGCGCTCCTGTTCTGGACAACATCGCGGCGCACCGCGTCACGGTTGCTTTTCTTTCAGCGCGAGTCAGCAGAGCTTCGCGCATTGAACCGCAGGCTCCAGCGGGAAATCGCCGAGCGCGAGAAGGTTGAAAAGACCCTCGAAGTGGCCGAGCAGACCATCGCGCAGTCATCCAAACTGGCCGCACTGGGCGAGATGTCAGCGGCAGTCAGCCACGAGTTGAACCAGCCGCTGGCGGCGATGAAAACCTACCTCGCCGGGGCCCGTCTTTTGCTGCAAAGGGACCGGTCAGAAGAGGCGCTGTCGTCGTTCCAGCGCATCGATGATCTGCTGGAACGGATGGGTGCGATTACCCGACAGTTGAAGTCCTATGCGCGTAAAGGGTCCGAGGCGTTTGAGCCTGTAGATACAAGGGCTGCGGTCTCGACTGCGCTGGCCTTGATGGAGCCGCAGCTCAAGACCCGGGCGGTCAATATCATCCGTACATTGCCCAATGAACCGGTGATGATCATGGGGGACAGATTGCGGCTGGAACAGGTCATCATCAACCTGTTGCGCAACGCATTGGACGCCACGAAATCGGCCGCCAATCCGACCATCGAAATCCTGCTGGCGGCAGGTGATACCGTCAGCATTCAGATCCGTGACAACGGCGACGGCATCGTCAACCTCGATGAATTGTTCGAGCCGTTCTACACGACCAAACAACCCGGTGACGGGGTGGGGCTGGGGCTTGCTATCTCATCGGGCATCGTGAACGATTTGGGTGGGCGCCTGACCGCGCGGAATGCGGTTGATGGCGGGGCTATATTCGAGGTGCAACTGCCAACCATAAGGCAGGATGTCGCTGCGGCAGAGTAAGGAAAAAGAGCATGAGCAAGGTCATAAAGATCGCGATCGTCGATGATGAAAAAGACATGCGGCAGTCGATTTCGCAATGGTTGGCGTTATCGGGTTTCGACACCGAGACATTCGCCTCTGCCGAGGATGCGCTCAAAAGCCTGGGGAGCGACTATCCCGGCATTGTGGTCAGCGATATCAAGATGCCCGGCATGGACGGCATGCAGTTTCTCAAAAAGCTCAAGGGTGTGGATAGCTCCCTGCCGGTTATCATGATTACCGGTCACGGTGATGTGCCGATGGCGGTCGAGGCGATGCGGGTCGGTGCCTTTGATTTTCTGGAAAAGCCGTTCAATCCGGATCGGATGACGGAATTGGCCAAGAAAGCAACCTCGGCCCGCCGTCTGACATTGGACAATCGTGTGCTGCGCAGAGAGTTGTCGGACGGGACCGCGCTGATCAAGAAACTGATCGGTCAATCGCCACCGATGGAGCGCCTGAAAGAGGATATCCTGGATCTGGGGCAGGCCGACGGGCATGTGCTGATCGAAGGCGAAACCGGCACAGGCAAGACCCTGGTCGCCCATGCACTGCATGCGGTCGGCGCGCGGGCGAGCAAGAAATTCGTCCTGCTCAGTTGTTCGGCCTATGACGAAGAAACGCTCGGCCGCATCATCTTTGGCCCCGCCCATGACGACGAACCGATCCCCGCGATCGAAAGGGCGCGCGGTGGCACGCTGGTGCTGGAAGACATCGAAGCGCTGAGCCATTCGCTTCAGGCGCGGTTGCTGACCGCGATCAACAATCAGGGCACCCCGGCTGAGACACGGATCGTGGCCATTTGTAACTTGCAGGAACAGGACCAGACCTGCGAAAGCGTGCTGCGCCCTGATCTGTTCTACCGCCTTGCCGCCTTGCGGATCACGGTGCCGCCGCTGCGCCAGCGCGGCGAGGACATTCTGACGCTCTTTACCCGTCTGAGTGAGCAATTTGCCGAGGAATACGGCTGCGATGCGCCAGAGGTCAGCGCACAAGAGGCCGCCCAACTATTGCAGGCCCCATGGCCGGGCAACGTGCGCCAATTGATCAATGTGGCGGAACGTGCCGTCTTGCAGAACCGTCGCGGGTCGGGGTCCATTGCATCACTTCTGATGACCGATACCGAAGAAATGAAACCGGCGATGACGACCGAAGGCAAACCGCTAAAGGAGTTCGTCGAAGCGTTTGAGCGGATGCTGATCGACAACACCATGCGCCGGCACAAAGGATCCATCGTGTCGGTGATGGAAGAACTGTGCCTGCCACGCCGGACATTGAACGAGAAGATGGCCAAATACGGGTTGCAGCGGTCCGATTACCTCTGAGGGGGCTGCCTTGCATTTTTGCCGGTTGGCACCGCCTTGGTATCGGTGTCATCGGCTGAACGACGCGCCATTGGATCAGCGGGTTCCTGTGCCATCTCCTAATGGCGGCAGGCTCATGGGCGTGCGCGGCGGCAATCAATTGGTCTTGGGGAATGACAAGGTGGACAATGCGGCGTCGCCTGACCCGATCATTGCGAGATTGCCATTGTAATACCACCCCTTCCTCCCTTATGTATTGGAAACGGGTGTTCGTGCTTTGGTTGCATGAATGACCCGATAGAGATTCTCTGTCGCATGATTGGTCATAATCCTGAATGTGACAGCTGATTTGATCCCCCGGGATCAGGAGAACGCCCTGGATATTGCGCCAACGCAAACCGGGCCATGAACGGGCTTCGCCAAGGGGCGAGGTCGGAGAAGAAACGCGATGCAAAGCGCGCAAATACGCAGGCACGATGCAGCGACCCCAAGGGGTGCTGGTACGGCCCGTGCGCAGATCGCCTTAATCAGACATGTAACACGGACAACAGCGCCCCCAGGGGCGCCACCGGGGTTATGTGCGAACGGACAAAATGCCAAAGAAAATGCTTATCGATGCCACACACGCGGAAGAAACCCGCGTAGTTGTGGTCGACGGAAACAAAGTCGAGGAATTTGATTTTGAAAGCCAGTTCAAGCGTCAGCTTGCTGGGAATATATATCTGGCCAAGGTCACACGGGTCGAGCCATCGCTTCAGGCGGCGTTTGTAGACTATGGCGGCAATCGCCACGGGTTTCTGGCCTTTTCGGAAATCCACCCGGATTACTACCAGATCCCGGTCGCGGATCGCGAAGCGCTGATTGCCGAGGAAAAGGCCTATGCCGAAAGCCTGAAGGCCGAAGCCGAAGCCGAGGAAGAGAAGCCCAAGCCCAAGCGCCGCCGCCGCAGCAAGGCGAAAGCGGCTGAGGTCGAGACTGACGATGCCGTTGTCACTGCCGAGGTTGAAACGCCCGAAGAGGAAACCTCTGGCGATATTGCGGGCATGGAAACCATTGATCTGGATGACAGCGAAGAGGGCAGCTCGCCCATGGAGCTGGTCGCCGAGACGCCGGTTGAAACCCCTGCTGCGGACGAAGGTGATGATGACGACGATCAGGATCAGCCCAAGGCTGATCCAAAGTCGAAGGACGAAACGATCGAGAGTGTCGCCGAAGAGGATGACACCGATGAGGTTCGTCCGGTGCGCAAACCGCGCCCCAAACGCTATAAGATCCAAGAGGTCGTCAAGGTTCGCCAGATCCTGCTGATCCAGGTCGTCAAGGAAGAGCGTGGCAACAAGGGTGCGGCCCTCACCACCTATCTGTCACTTGCCGGCCGTTACTGCGTGCTGATGCCGAACACTGCGCGTGGTGGTGGCATTTCGCGCAAGATCACCAATGCAGCCGACCGCAAGAAACTGAAGGAAATCGCCGGTTCGATGACTGTCCCGGAAGGGGCCGGTCTGATCATCCGCACGGCAGGGTCGCAGCGCACGAAGGCCGAGATCAAGCGCGATTACGAATACCTGCAACGCATGTGGGAACAGATCCGTGAACTGACGCTGAAATCGACGGCACCAGCGAAAATCTATGAAGAAGGCGATCTGATCAAACGCTCGATCCGCGATCTCTACTCCAAGGAGATCGACGAGGTGATCGTTGCAGGCGAGGCGGGGTATCGCACCGCCAAGGACTTCATGAAGATGATCATGCCGTCCCACGCCAAGAACGTGAAATACTACGCCGAACAACTGCCGCTTTATGCCCGCTATCAGGTTGAGGGTTACCTGAACGGGATGTTCAACCCGACGGTGCAACTGCCCTCGGGCGGCTACATCGTGATCGGGATCACAGAGGCGCTGGTGGCCATCGACGTAAACTCTGGCCGGGCCACCAAGGAAGGCTCGATCGAGCAAACCGCGACCAAGACCAACCTGGAGGCTGCCGATGAGGTGGCGCGCCAGTTGCGGTTGCGTGACCTTGCCGGCCTGATCGTGATCGACTTCATCGACATGGACGAGCGCCGCAACAACGCGGCGGTGGAAAAGCGTTTCAAGGAAAAGCTCAAGACGGATCGCGCCCGGATTCAGGTCGGTCGGATTTCCGGCTTTGGCCTGATGGAAATGTCGCGCCAGCGCCTGCGTCCGGGGATGCTGGAAGCAACCACGCAGATGTGCCCGCATTGTCATGGCACGGGTCTGCTGCGCTCTGACGACAACGTCGCCCTTTCGATCCTGCGCAGCCTGGAAGAAGAGGGCGTGCGCGGTCGCTCCAAAGAAGTGCTGATCAAGGCACCGATTTCGATTGCCAACTTCCTGATGAACGGCAAGCGTGAACATATTGCGGATATCGAAGCGCGGTATGGGATGTCGGTGCGGATCGAATGCGATCCGCTGTTGGTTTCGCCCGACTACGCGATTGAAAAATTCAAGACTGCAACCCGCGTTGTTCCCGACGCGGTGCCCGTGGTCAGCGCAGCGGTCATGATGACCGACGATGCAGATGACAGTTCAGGCATCATCGTGGACGAGGACGTGAGCGAAGAAGCCAATGTCGAGGGCGGTGACCACGAGGATCGGCCAAAGCGCAAGCGCCGCCGGCGTCGGCGTCGTCGCGGTGGCGGCAATGGCGACGCGACCCAGCAGCAGGGCGATAATTACGAGGATAGCGCGGAGGCCCAGCCTCAGGAGGCCGTTGCTGACGCCAGCGTGACCGAGGATGCGCCAGCGCCGGACGAAAAGCCCAAACGGACCCGGACCCGTCGCAAGAAGGTCGAGGAGACCCCGGTTGCCGTGCCGAATGGCGCAGAAGCCGCACCCCTGCAGGAGACCCCTGCCGAGGAGGTTGCCGAAGAAAAGCCTGCGCCAAAGAAACGCACCCGGACCCGTAAGAAAGCCGAGCCGGTTGCAGAGGAGTCCGCGACACCCGAAGTGGCCGCGACACCCGAAGGGGCCGAGACGCCCGAAGGGGCCGAGACAGCGGCCGCCGAGGACAAGCCAAAGCCCAAGCGCCGTAGTCGTGCCAAACCCAAGCCCGAAGTGGCCCCGACCGAAACAGAGGCCGTTTCGGCAGAGGTTGAGGCTGTGGCTGACGCAGCACCAGAGCCTGCATCCGACGTGGTGGCCGCTTCGGACGCGCCTGCATCTGACAAGCCCAAGCGCAAGGGGTGGTGGTCTCTCAGCCGCTAACCCGTTGCCATGGGTTTCCTGGTGCGGTTCTTGGCTCCAGCGAAGGTTGAAGATGGTGTGGCGCTGCCTGAGGGGCGGCGCTCACCTTAACTGCCATGACAGCCTTTGGCGCGATCCTGGTTCAGGCCTTCTTGATGAAATAGAACTGCCCATCGGGCGCGGCCCTGGTGGCGACCAATTCATGCCCGGCCTCAGCGCAGAAATGCGGGACGTCGACGACCGCGGCCGGGTCATCGGCCAGAACGCGCAGGATCTGACCGCTTTCCAGCGCCTGCAAACGCTTGCGCGCTTTGAGAACGGGCAGCGGGCAAAGCAGCCCCTTGGCATCAAGGTCGGCATCATAGGTCATAAATTGGACCTATGTGCGATGCTTCATCTTGTCCACCGGGTTATGCAATCGGACCTTTGATAAGGCGTTGCTTGCCGCCGGGCACGGCACCGGCTTTGATCGGCTCACCCCTTATCCTTGCCCCCAATACCCGCTATCCTGCCCCCAGATATCAGCAAGGGACGGCGATGAGCGTGCGATCAAGGCTAGTCAGCAAGAGGCTGGTGTTTCATATCCCCGGATACGACCCGATGCCGCCGCGCCGCTACCGCGAGCTTTACCGCTCAGAAGCGGCAGCACAGGCCAGGATCAGTGGCTATGAAATCGGCGTGAAGGCGGACGCCTCTGATGATACATTTCGCTGGACCGTGGGGGCCCGGATCGATGGCAAGGCCGTGATGAGCCAGGTCAACATGCTGGTTTGGGCGGATATTGTGCGGGGCAGTATGGCCCAGTCCATCCCCGCGACCTATTGGCAACTGGTCCAGACCGCCTGGATCTACATCAGCACAGGCACGTTACGTCGCCTGATGTGGATGCGCAAAGGCCCGGTGATTGCCGCCCTTTATCCGGTGGCGATGTTGCTGGCTCAGCTGATCGCAGCACTTGTCGCCGGGGCCGTGATCGGAGGCTGGGTGCAGACCCTGCTGTTGGCGGTGCCTGGGCTCTTTGGCCTGACCGAAGGGGCGGTATTTGATGCCGTCGCATGGCTGGCCCGGGCGATTGGCTGGGCCGTGCTGATCGGCATCTCGATTTGGCTGCTGCGCTGGTTCAAGGCACGCGACAACAAGCTTTTCGCGCATTACCTGATGCATGACTATGCATTTTCGGCCCGGCGGCGTGGCCAAGACCCGCCGGAACTGGACGCACGGATGAAGGAATTTGGCACCATCATCGCGCGGGCCTTGCAAGAGGATGTTGATGAAGTGCTGATCGTCGGGCATTCCTCTGGCGCGCATCTGGCCGTTTCGATCATTGCCGATCTGATCCGGGCAGGCCATCTGCGCGAGGATGGCCCAAAGCTTGCATTTCTGTCGCTGGGGCAGGTTGTGCCAATGGTGTCGTTCCTGCCGCGTGCGTGGCGGTTGCGCAGCGATCTGGCATTCCTGTCAGCGCGCGATGACATCACATGGGTCGATGTATCTGCCCCCGGTGACGGGTGCTGCTTTGCCCTGTGTGACCCCGTGGCGGTCTCGGGCGTTGCGCCTGAGGGCAAACGATGGCCCCTGGTGATCTCGGCGGCATTCACCCAAAGCCTGTCGCCCGCGCGCTGGAAGGCGCTGCGCTGGCGGTTCTTTCGCCTGCATTTTCAGTATCTTTGTGCGTTCGATCAGCCGGGAGACTATGATTATTTCCAGATCACTGCCGGGCCACTATTCTTGGCCGACCGATTTGCAGGGCGTCAACCCTCGGGGTCGCGCATTGATGTGCCTGTATCCAAATTCAGGTCGCTCAAACGATGATGCCAGTGCCGCCCAAGCCCCCTTCACGGCCCGACAAAGTGTCGCTTTGGCGCTATATGCGGTTGTTTCGCAAGGACATTCTGTCAGCGCAGCCCGCCAGGTTATATCGCGCGTGGATGGCCGAGTTTCGCACACCGTTCTTTCGCAGCTATCTGATAAACGACCCCGATTTGATCAAAGAGGTGTTGAACCGGAACCCGGATGCATTTCCCAAATCTGACCGCATTGGCGCCGGCTTGCGTCCTTTGCTGGGCCAGAGCGTGTTTCTGACCAATGGTGACGAATGGAAGCGGCAGCGTCGGATCATTGATCCCGCGTTTGCCGGTGGCCGCCTGCGTGACACCTATCAGGGGATCTGCGACGCGGCAGATGCAGGGGTGATGCGCCTGATCGCCACTGCTGACGGCCGCCCGCAAGAAACAGAGGCGATCACCAGCCATATTGCGGCCGATGTGATATTTCGCACCCTGTTCTCGATCCCGATCGAAGACCAAACAGCGCAAGAGGTGTTTGAAGCGTTCCGCAGCTATCAGCGCAGCCAACCGATCCTGAATCTGGCGGCCTTTGTGCGCGGACCGTCATGGATGCCACGCTTTTTTCGGGCCGAGACCCGCGCCACGGCGCGCCGGATACGCAAGCTGATCACCAGGCTGACCCAGGACCGGCTGGACCTGATTGCCGCAGGCCAGGCACCCGATGATCTGGCCACCAAGATATTGACCACAAAAGACCCCGAAACGGGACAGACCTTTACGCTGGAGGAGATGGTCGATCAGGTTGCGATCTTCTTTCTCGCAGGTCACGAAACAAGCGCCGCGGCCCTGTCCTGGGCGCTTTACCTGCTGGCGCTTTATCCGCAGTGGCAGGACCGGCTGGCGGAAGAGGCGGCTGGTTTTTCGGGTGATTTCGCTGACCTGTCTGACCTGCGCCACACCCGCGATGTCTTTCGCGAGACGCTCCGGCTCTATCCCGCGGTGCCGATGATGGTCCGCGAGGCAACACAGACTGAGATGTTTCGGGGACGAGTGGTCAGCCCCGGGGCGCAGGTTGTCCTGTCGCCCTGGCACCTGCACCGCCACGAGAGGCTGTGGGATGATCCTGACGAATTTGATCCCGCTCGGTGGGGCACTCAAAACGGCAAAATCTGTGCGCGCGATGCCTATCTTCCCTTTTCGGCCGGGCCGCGGATGTGTCCGGGCGCCGGTTTTGCGCTGATCGAGGGCGTCGTGGTCCTGACGCGGCTGATGCGGGCATTGCAATTTGAGACGGTCACAGGGCGCGACCCCATGCCGCAAGCGCATCTGACTGTCCGCTCATCCGATGGAATCTGGCTGCGAATCAGGCGGCGTTAAGCGCCAATTGTTTCCAAATGGCTTACAGAACGGGCAATTCAGCAAGATTTTAAGGCGATGGCAGGCGCAAATGTGGCGCTGAGTCGCTGAAATATATGTGAATGATTCTGTAAAACCATATAAAAACAACACCCTAAGAGATGTTATCGAAATATGGCATGAGTTGACGCATTTGCTGCGATGCCCATATTGTGCCATACCAAGATGAACAGATCAGATGGCTAGTAGGGGGGCCAAGGCACATGACAATTTCGCTTCCAGGTTCTTCCAAGAAAAAAGGGTTTTCCGGCCTGTTCAAGCGCACGTCAGAGCCGAGAACGGTGCGGCCAACATCGAAGAAACAGTTGGAAGGCCAACAGCTTGCCAAACTCTTTGACAAAAAGGTCCGTGCGGCAAAGCCTGTGAAGCCGGCAAAGCTGAGCGAGACTGAAATCAACGCGAGTGAGCAGCTATCAAGCCTGCGTGGCGCGCTTTACTCCAAGAACTGATTCTTCGCCAAGGCGCGTTCAAAGACAAAAACCCGTATCGCCGACGCAAGCCCGAGATCACCTCGGGCTTCATCTATTTTTGCAGCAAGCCCGTTGATCGTGTCACCATCCGCTTCGGCGCAGGCGCGAAATGCGTCCCAGAATATGTCCTCGAGCGACACGCTGGTCCGGTGCCCCCGCAGCGTCAGTGACCGTTTGACAGGGCGACGCTGTGCCATCATTCGTCCTCGAATTTCAGCTGCGCCAGTCGGTCGCTGGCTTGCTTGGCCCTTGCGGCATCGCGCACCTGTTCGGCCTTGGTGCGTCCAAAGCGGACAGCATTTTCATCCGCCCTTGTCTTGGCCTCGGCCCGTGATTTGGCCTTGCGCATATGGTTGAGGTTGACGGGCTTCATTTGGGGCCGATCATGTCCTCGGGACGCACGACCTGATCGAAAGTCGCCGCATCCACAAAGCCCAGTTTGATGGCTTCTTCCTTCAGGGTCGTGCCGTTTTTATGTGCCGTCTTGGCCACGGTTGTCGCGTTGTCATATCCGATTGTCGGGGCCAGGGCGGTGACAAGCATCAGCGATTCACGCATCAGTTTTTCGATCCGGGTCCGGTCCGCCTTGATCCCCACGACGCAGTTTTCGGTGAAGGTCACCGATGCGTCGCCCAAAAGCTGCATGGATTGCAACACGTTATAGGCCATCATTGGTTTCATGACGTTGAGTTCAAAATGCCCCTGCGACCCGGCAAAGCCGACCGCTGCGTCATTGCCCATGACATGCGCGCAAACCTGGGTCAGCGCTTCGACCTGCGTGGGGTTCACTTTGCCGGGCATGATGGACGATCCTGGCTCATTCTCGGGCAGCATCAGTTCGCCCAAACCACAGCGTGGGCCAGAGCCCAGCATACGAATATCGGCGGCAATCTTGTAAAGGCTGGCGGCCACCGTTTTCAGCGCACCGGAGATTTCCACCAGCGCGTCATGGGCGGCCAGAGCCTCGAATTTGTTGGGGGCAGTCACAAAAGGCAGACCTGTGATCTCGGCCATATTGGCCGCGACCGTTTCACCCCAGCCTTTTGGGGTGTTCAGCCCGGTGCCGACGGCGGTGCCGCCTTGCGCCAGTTCATAGATGGCGGGCAGGGCGGCCTTGATGCGGCGGATACCCATGGCGACCTGATGGGTATAGCCGGAAAACTCCTGCCCCAGCGTCAGCGGCGTTGCGTCCATCGTGTGAGTGCGGCCGATCTTGATGATGTCATCGAATTCCCGCTGTTTTTGTTCAAGCGCGGCGTGCAGTTTCGCCAGCCCCGGCAACAGCACGTCATGCGCTGTCATGGCAACGGCGATATGCATGGCCGTGGGAAATGTATCGTTGGACGACTGGCCCATGTTGCAATGATCGTTGGGATGCACCGGGTCCTTGGAGCCAATGACCCCGCCCAGCATCTCGATGGCGCGGTTCGAAATCACCTCGTTGGCGTTCATGTTTGATTGCGTGCCCGATCCGGTTTGCCAGACAACCAGCGGGAAGTGATCGTCCAGCTTGCCTGCAACTACCTCAGCGGCGGCAGCGATGATGGCGTCGGCGCGTTCAGCGTCCAGTTTGCCGCGCTCTTTGTTGGCCATTGCACAGGCTTGCTTGATCACGCCCAGACCACGGACGATCGCCACGGGCTGCTTTTCCCAGCCGATTGGGAAATTCATGACCGAGCGCTGCGTCTGCGCCCCCCAGTACCGGTCGCTGGGGACCTCCAACGGGCCAAAGCTGTCGGTTTCTGTGCGCGTGTCGGTCATGAAATTCCCCTTAGGCTATGTCACCACGACCTATAGGCGGCAGGGGGTGAAATCGCAATATCGCAAAGGGCCGGAAGGTGCCGGAACTACTTGCGAAATTGGTCCAGACTGACGACTTCGGCCTCTTTGGGCGCGTCGTCGTGGTCCTCCGGTTCGACCATTTCATCCATCGGCGCCTCTTCGATATCCACGACCTCTGCGTCTTCGTCCTCTTGCGTTTCAAACCGAAGCCCGAATTCAACAGATGGGTCAACAAAGGTCTTGATCGCGTCATAGGGGATATAAAGTGTTTCGGGGTTGTCGCCAAAGTTCAGAGTAATCGTGAAGCCTTCGTCCGTGACCTCCAGATTGTCGAACCAATGCTGGATTACCACTGTCATTTCGCCCGGATACCGGTCTGACAGCCAATCCGCGATTTCGACATCCGGGTGCATCGTGTCGAAGGTCACAAAGAAGTGGTGTTCGCCAGGAAGGCCGTTATTTTGCACATCGGTCAGGACCTGTTGAATGAGCCCGCGCATGGCACGGTGCATCAGATTTCCATAGTCGATCGTGCTGGCCACGGCGCATCTCTCCCGATGTGATGGTTCTAGCATAAGGGATTCGATGGGGGTTGAAAGGGGGGGGATGCCATATCAGGCCGCCCGGGGCGGAAGTGACTCTGCCTGCCAGAAAAAGACATTGTGGTCAGCCGAAAATACGGCTGATTTCGCGCAGGATCTTGGCGCGGATCGTTTGCGGGTATTCCCGGTGGGTCCGGGCGGTCATGACGAACCCATTGCGGGTGATGACCGAACTGCGAAAGAAATTCGAGATGGCCAGACCCATTGATTCAATGGCAATGCCGTTGATGGTCACTCCGGCGCGTTCTGCCGCATTGCGCGCGGCGCGTACATCGGAACCGCCGTTGGGGGTGCCGTCGCCCGAGACATCTATGACCCGCCGATCACATTCGGGCACCTGATCAAACAGCCCAAGCGAGAAATAGATCGCTTCGGCAGGGGCCGTATCAGACAGCACGAAGGCCCGCTCCATCAGACGCGCCTTTTGGGCGAAGCTTTCGACATCAAGCGCTGTGCGCATGGGCGTCCAGGGGATGGAAACGGTCTGCTTGTCCACCCCAGACCACTGCACCACAGCCAGATAGTTCTCGCCTGCGACCATCGTTTCGATGATCTCAGGGTCGCGCAAAGCATCAGCGAGACCATCAGTCTGCAAACGATACTCCGCGGAATCGATAGAGTTGGAGACATCAATGGTCAGGATTAGAGCCGTTTCACAGGCCTGCGCCATCACAGGAAGAAGTGCAATCAAGGATGCAAAAGCAAGCCGTGTCATATGCTTATCGTGCGCAGAGCCCGGCGTCATTGCAAGCCACAAGATTGTCAGTGCCAGTCAGGGTCAGGGTCAGGGTCAGGTTCAGGCGGAGAAGGTGCAGGTTTCTGTTGCCAGGTACCTGCGGACCCCGCCCAAGGTCGCAAAACCTTGGGAGTTAGGTTTCGATATTACGCGCGAGCTTACGCTGCGAGTGCCATCGGTGCTTTGTTGTCATTTGCAACTAGCTTTGTTGAACCGATAACGGTGGTATCTCACCGGGACAAAGCAAACCCCTTTAGACGTTCGTCGATCCTATTTCGGCCCCATTGCTGCCAAATGAGCAGAGTTTGGTGGAGCCGCCGGGTACCGCCCCCGGGTCCGATCCGCTTATTACGAGCGCGTTTATGTCCATAGTCCCGAAGGACATTCCAGACATAGGCAAACCAACCGTCCGCCGCAAGGGGGTGGTGGATTGCGCAGGATGCCGTGCCGCTTATGATGCGCGCATCATGTGCAACCTTTATTCCCTGACTTCCGCGCAATCCGCTATCACCGATCTGGTCGGTCTGTGGCGTGATGAAACCGGCAATTTGCCTGCAATGACAGGGATTTACCCAGATTACCCCGCCCCGGTGATTATCAATGCGCCCGAAGGCCGCAAGATGCAGATGATGCGCTGGGGCATGCCTTCACCGGCGTTTGTCCTCAAGGGCAGGAAAACCGACAAAGGCGTGACCAATGTGCGCAACACCGCCTCGCCTCATTGGCGGCGCTGGCTGGGGCCGGCGCATCGCTGTCTGGTCCCGTTTACGAGTTTTTCGGAGTATCAGGCCGTCAAGGGCGGCAAGCCCAAGGCGGTTTGGTTTGCCCCAACCGGCACGCAGAAGACGTTGTTTTTTGCCGGAATCTGGACGGAATGGACCTCTGTGCGCAAGCTTGCGGAGGGTGAGACAACCAACACCCTTTTTGCGTTTTTGACGGTTGAACCCAACGGTGTCGTCGGCCCGATCCACCCCAAGGCGATGCCAGTGATCCTGCGCAGCCCCGAGGCATTGACCCATTGGCTTGATGCACCGGTGGATGCGGCGCTGAAACTGCAACGTCCGTTTCCCGATGATGGTCTGAAAATCGTTGACGGACCTGTTTAGAGGTTCAGCAAGATCGCGGGAATGCCCACTGCTGCCTCGACACCAAAGAATGACAGCTTTTTTCGTGTCACACCATCCAATGCCAGTGACGTCAGGCGCCCTGCGGCAGCCCCCGTCCAGCAAAAGCCCAACATCAGATAGGCGGTTGGCCCGCCCAAAAGCAACGCGCCGATCCCCAACCCCACAAACAGCGCACCCGCAGAGGCGCGTACTTCAGACATTGCCATCGTGGTATCCCCACCGGTCATATCCAGCGTCTGCATCGTATAGCGCGGGGCAATCCAGCCAAAGGCCCCAAGGCCGATGCTGGCCAGGGCGAAGAAAATGTTGATAAGGTCCATGTCTGCCGTCCAAACTGTTGCCAGTTCAACAAGGTGGCTCAAGGCGGACGGGTTTCAAGTCCTCACGAGGCTTGCGAATATTGCGCGACAATATCGCTGAAGCCGTCATAGCGTTGCGCAATGATGCGCGTCAGCGGTCGCCCGGCCTTGGTGATCCGCAGCCCCTGACCTGACGCCACAACATATCCTGCAAACTCCTCAAGAATGGCCTTGTGGATCGGTAGCAGGTCACGCGCATTGGGGTGTACGTCAAGCTTCGCCAGGTCAATTTCAAAGTCACACATCAGCATGTTGATCGCCGCGGACCGCAACCTGTCCTCGGATGTCAGCGCATACCCGCGATGTCCCGAAAGATGGCCCGCCTCAATCCGCTCAATATAAGCCGCGGTGGCCGAGGCATTTTGCACATAGCCCTGCGCAAATTGTGAAATGGAGGACGCGCCGATGCCGATCAGGGTGGGGCAGGTATCATCGGTGTAGCCCTGGAAATTCCGGCGCAGACGCCCGCTTCTGGCGGCGATGGTCAGGCTATCCTCGGGTTTGCCAAAATGGTCGATCCCGATGGCCTCATAGCCGCTGCCGGTAAAGGACTGCGCGGCCTGGCGGGCCAGATGATAACGTTCTTCTTCCCCCGGCAAGGCCGCATCAGGGATCATTTTTTGCCGCTTTGAGAATGTGGGGACATGGGCATAGCCAAACAGCGCGATGCGATCCGGGTCCAATGCCCGCACCTTGGCGATTGTATTGGCCAGTTTTGCGGGTGTCTGATGGGGCAGTCCATAAACCAGATCAGCATTGAGCGAGGTGATCCCGGCGGCGCGCAGGCTGTCAACGCAGGCCCGTGTGGCGGTAAAGCTTTGCTTGCGTCCAATGGCCTCTTGCACGTCAAGCGCAAAGTCCTGAATGCCGATGCTGGCGCGGGTCATGCCCATGTCGGCCAGGGCGCCGATTTTTGCGTCATCCACAAGCGTGGGATCGATCTCGACCGAGAAACTGAGGTCGGGGGCAGGTGGGATCACATCCATGATCGCCTGCGCCAGCTCGCGGATCATGTCAGGGGGCAGGATGGTCGGCGTGCCGCCGCCCCAATGCATTTGCCCCATGGTGACGCCCTCTGGCAGGGTCGCTCGCAGCAATTCCAGTTCTTTTTTCAGGACCCGCAGGTAGTTGACCACCGGCTTGAGCGTCGTTGTCCCTTGGGTCCGGCAGGCGCAGAACCAGCACAGGCGCTCGCAAAAGGGGATATGGATATAGACAGAAACCGGCGTCGCCGGATCAAGCGACCCCAAGCAACTGACCTGAAATTCCGCACCTGCCTGCGCGGTGAATGCAGTGGCGGGCGGGTAGCTGGTGTAACGCGGGACGCGGGCATCAAACAGCCCCATGCGGCGGAGATCTTCGAGGTGCTTCATACCCTCTGTTCTGACAGAGGGATGCAAGGGGTTTGTTGCGCCAGATCAAGTGATGCAGATTTTTTGGCGTCCTGCCGGGTGGATTGACGAAAATCACCGGAAAAGCAATTGGTTTTCAGGCCCCGCGTCGCAGCAAGGAAGGGGCGGCCCAACCATGGCAAACAGTCGCAGGCGCGCAAAATGCCAACCCATGTGGCCCTAGCCGCGCTTTGCCTGCCGTTTAGCGATCACATCCTTGGCGAGTTCCTGCGTATATGCCGCCAGGGCGGCCAGGTGTGCGTCGGCAGACTGCCCGTTCTGCGCTTCCAGGGCGTCGGCAATGCTGCTGTGCAGGGCGATGATTTTTTCACGGGACCGGGCGCTGAAGGTAATCATGTTCATCAGCGGCTGCATCGCCTCAACGGCCCCCGCCAGTTGGTAGGACAAAACAGGGTTGCCCGCCGCATCAACGAGGGCGCGGTGAAAGGACACGTCAGAGGCGCAGAATGCTTCGTCTGTCAGGCCCGGCTGTGATTGCCGGTGCGCCTCGGCGCGCATGGTTGCCAGGTGATCCGCGGTGCGGCGCTGCGCTGACAAGGGCGCGCAGGCACGTTCCAGCGCATAGCGCGCTTCGCAGGCCGTCGCGAAACTGATCTCGTTCATGGAAAGCAGCAGCGTCGATGTGGTGATCTGTTGCCCGTAGGCATCCTCGAATTTGAGCCGATTGACAAAGGCACCGCCCGTTGCCCCGCGCTGGGTGCGGATCAGCGACTGGGCCGCCAGCCGTTTGAGCGCCTCGCGCACGGTCGGGCGCGAGACATCGAATTGCTCGGCCAGCTCGGCTTCGGAGGGGAGCCGTTCATCAACAGGCAGATCACCAGAGATGATCGCGTCGCGAATGGCCTTGGCAATCTGCGCGGACAGATCGGCGGGGTTGTCAGGATCAATTTTCATTTGTCAGACAATTAAACGTCTGACATATGATAAGGCAAGACCTGAGTCGTCAAACCGGACCGTTGGGAGGCCGTTCTTGCCACATATGATCCGCTCCAGCCTGTGGCTGTCATTCTTTGGTGTCATTCTGCTGGCATGGTGGTTGCTTTATACGCAGGCCATGCAGATGGGCGTTGACCTGATCGGACGGCCCGGTCCGATGGCGCAGGCGATGGCCGCGATGGACCCGCGCATGGCCGCGGATGTCCCCATGACGCGCTTTGGAACCCTTTTTGGCATGTGGGCGGCGATGATGGCGGCAATGATGCTGCCGACCATGGTGCCGACCTTGACCACCTATGAGCGGCTGATGCTCAGCGCGGATGGGACCCGCGCAGGTTGGGTGGGCGTCTTGCTGGGCTATTTCATTGTCTGGGTCGGTTTTGCGGCCCTGATTGCGGGGGTGCAGCTGTCATTGTTGTTTGGTGGCGTGATCAATTTGTTGGGGGCCGGACCACAGTGGTTTGGGGCGGCCTTGTTAATCGTTGTCGGCGCATTCCAATTCACCCGTGCCAAGGACGTCTGCCATGGCGTGTGCCACGCCCCGATGACCTATTTTCTGGGCCATTGGCGCACCGGTTTCGGTGGTGGGTTGCGCATGGGCTTTGGTTTGGGCGCCTATTGTGTGGGATGTTGCTGGGGTTACATGGCGCTCGGCTTTGTCGGCGGAGTGATGAGCCTGCTTTGGATGGGCCTTGCCACGCTGTTGATGATCTTCGAAAAACTGCCCGATATCGGGCATCATGTAATCAAACCGACCGGGGTGGCGCTGATCGCCGCCGGTCTGGCATGGGCTATCTTTTAAGGAAAGGGACGCGATATGGCTGAAAAGAAACGGGCACCTGCCGACCGGTTGCCGATCTCGCAGCGGATCGACCAGCGGATGGAAAGCAACCCGCTGCGCCGCAAGATGAAGCCAACCGAATGGGCGATCAAGGGCGAGTTGTTCCTCAACTGCTCATGCACGGTCTTTTGCCCCTGCGTTGTCAGCCTCGGCGCGCATCCCCCGACAGAGGGCCACTGCCATGCCTGGATGGCCGTTGCCATTGACGAAGGACATTTCGAGGGCGAGGACCTGTCAGGTCTGAATGTCGGCCTGCTGGTGGATATTCCGGGTCGGATGGCCGAAGGCAACTGGCGCGTGGCCGCCTATGTGGACGAGCGATCAACACAGAAGGCCTATAACGGTATTCTGAAGATTTTCAGCGGGGCGGCCGGTGGCACCACGGGCCTGTTCACCATGCTGGTCTCTGAAATCATCGGGGCAGAGCGTGAAAAGGTCGAGATTGTGCGCGACGGCACCAAACGCGGCATCTATATCGGGCGCAAAATTCAGGGCGAGATCGAGATGCTGGCAGGCAAGGATGCGGATCATCCCGTGATGGTCAGCAATTCCAAATACTGGATGGGCCCAGATATCATTGCCGCCACAGGGACAAAGTCCAGGGTCCGCGATTATGGCCGGGTTTGGGATTTTGGCGGCAAATCTGCCGAGATTTGCCCAATTGACTGGAAAGGCCCCAAGCCTTGATCACACCGGCCTATTGTCAGACCATGGCGCGCTACAATGCCTGGCAGAACAATGGGCTGCGCGCGATGATTGCCGAAATCGACCGTGATGAGTTGTACCGCGATCGGGGGGCATTTTTTGGGTCGATCATGGGCACGCTGAACCACTTGTTGTGGGGGGATGCGATCTGGATCAGCCGCTTTGATGGCGCAGAAGGCCCTGATCCGTCGATCAAGGACAGTGTAGAATTCACGCCAACCCCTGCCGTTTGGGCCGCGGACCGGTTTCGCATGGATGCGCGCATCACCCTTTGGGCGCAAAGCGTCAGCGCGATTGATCTTGTGGGGGACATGACCTGGTTTTCAGGGGCGATCGGCCGCGACGTGAGCAAACCAATAGGCTTGTGTGTGATGCAACTGTTCAACCATCAAACCCATCACCGTGGCCAGATCCACGCGATGTTAACGGCGATGGGCCTGAGGCCCAATGACACCGACCTTCCCTTCATGCCAGAGGATATGTGATGGCTGTGATTGCACCTTCGCGCCGGATCAGGCGCACGCCCTTTACCGACGGTGTCGAGGCCGCCGGAGTGAAAGGCTATACGGTCTATAACCATATGCTGCTGCCAACGGTGTTTCGCAGTGTTCAGGAGGATTATCACCACCTCAAGACCGCCGTGCAGGTCTGGGATGTGGCGGTCGAGCGCCAGGTCGAGCTGCGCGGGCCTGATGCTGCCCGCCTGATGCAGATGCTGACCCCGCGAGACTTGCGCGGCATGTTGCCGGGGCAGTGCTATTACGTGCCGATCGTGGATGAAACGGGCGGCATGCTGAACGACCCGGTGGCGCTGAAACTGTCCGAGGATCGCTGGTGGATTTCGATTGCCGACAGTGACCTGTTGTTCTGGGTCAAGGCGCTGGCCTATGGGTACCGCCTGGATGTGCTGGTCGATGAGCCGGATGTGTCGCCTTTGGCGGTGCAGGGGCCATTGGCCGACGATCTGGTGGCGCGGGTCTTTGGCGATGCGGTGCGCGCGATCAAATTCTTTCGCTTTGGCTGGTTCGACTTTCAGGGCGTCAGCATGGCGGTGGCCCGGTCAGGCTATTCCAAGCAGGGCGGCTATGAGATTTATGTTGATGGGACCAAGAATGGCATGCCGTTGTGGAACGCGCTGATGGAGGCGGGCAAGGATCTGGATGTCTATGCCGGCTGCCCCAATCTGATCGAACGGGTTGAAGGGGGGTTGCTGTCCTATGGCAATGACATGACCCGCGAGAACACGCCGCATGAGTGCGGGCTGGGCCGGTTTTGTTCGACCCAGACCGCGATTGGATGTGTGGGCCGGGATGCGCTCTTGCGCGTTGCCAAGGAAGGACCGACCCAGCAGATACGCGCCATCGCGATAGACGGAGAGATACCCGCCTGCGATCAGGTGTGGCCACTGATCGGCAAGGGCAAGCGCGTGGGGCAGGTGACATCGGCGGCGAAATCGCCGGACTATGATACCAACGTGGCCATCGGTATGGTGCGGATGACCCATTGGGATGAAGACACGACACTTGAAGTGCAGACGCAGGATGGGCCGCGCACGGCCACCGTGCATGAGAATTTCTGGATCTAGATCCAGTCGCGCCGTCGGAGCCTCCGGCGGGAGTATTTTAGGCAAGATGATGAGGAAAAGAGAATGTTCAAGGCGTTGATGGTCGAGAAAGACGAAGAAGGCAAAACCAGCGCTTCGGTGCAGGAGTTGTCAGTGGATCAACTGCCCGAAGCGGAGGTGACCGTGGCGGTGGAATACTCAACCGTCAATTACAAGGACGGGCTTTGCATCGGCCCGGGCGGTGGGTTGGTGCGCAGCTATCCGCATATTCCGGGTATTGATTTTGCCGGGACTGTCGAGGTGTCGGATGATCCCCGTTACAAGGCCGGCGACAAGGTGGTGTTGACCGGCTGGCGCGTGGGTGAGGCCCATTGGGGCGGGTATTCCCAAAAGGTCCGCGTGCGGGCGGACTGGTTGGTGCCGCTGCCTGATGGGCTTGATACAAGGCAGGCGATGGCGGTCGGCACTGCCGGGTTCACAGCGATGCTGGCGGTCATGGCACTGGAGGATCATGGCATCAAGCAGGGTCCGGTGCTGGTCACGGGTGCGGCGGGCGGCGTTGGGTCTGTTGCGACGGCCATTCTGGCCAATCTGGGTCATGAGGTTGCGGCGGTTACCGGGCGGCCCGAGACGGCAGACTATCTGACATCACTGGGTGCCACACAGATTGTCGCCCGCGAGGAGATCAATGAAATCACCCGGCGGCCTCTGGAAGCAGAGACCTGGGCAGGATGCGTCGATGCGGTGGGCGGTGAAATGCTGGCGCGTGTCCTGGGCCAAATGAATTACGGGGCCTCGGTTGCGGCTGTGGGTCTGGCAGGAGGTGCTGGAATGCCGGCATCGGTGATCCCGTTCCTGCTGCGGGGTGTGAACCTGCTGGGGATCGACAGTGTGATGCAACCCTATGACAATCGGGTCCGGGCCTGGTCACGGATTGCGCAAGACCTGCCGATGGATAAGCTTGAGGCAATGATCCAGCCGGCCACGCTGTCGGATTTGCCGGCGCTCGGGAAGGGTATCCTGAAAGGGCAGGTCAAGGGGCGTGTCGTCGTTGACGTCAACGCCTGACGGGTGGTGTCGCAAATGAGCAATTTCAGCCGCCGTTTCTGACCGAAGCGGCGGCATTTTTTCTTGAAAATAAGGAAAATATGCTGCGATGCAGCGTCAGCCTTCATGTCGCTTTTCAGTCATTCCTGCCGTTTAATGGTTTGGTGAAAGGCAAATTCGGTGTACCCTGAGCGGATAATAACGCGCGAACAGGGGACAAAACAATGGCACCAAAGCCACCATTAATGGATCTGCCGATCAAAACGGCAGAAAGCGGATTTTACCGTGGATTCACCAAAGACGTCACGATCACAGCCAAGATACTGGTCGGCGGCCTGATCATCTGGGCGGTTGCCTTTCCAGATCAGGCGGCGGCTGTCCTGGGAGGGGTCAACGGATTTATCCTTGGGTCGTTCAACTATTGGTATGTTTATGTGATGGCGTTTTTCGTCATTCTTTGCCTGGGCCTCGCAGCCTGGCCCGCGGCAGGGCGGCTGAAGCTTGGGATGCCGGACGATCAGCCGGAGTTTTCCAATTTCTCTTGGTTTTCCATGATGTTCGGTGCCGGTATTGGGATCGGGATGCTGACATTCGCGACCGCTGAGCCGCTCTATCACTTTGCAGCGAACCCATCGACAATCATGGGAGAAACGACAGGCAGTACCGCTGAAAACGTCCGATCAGCCTATGTCTGGGCCTTTACCCACTGGGGTCTGGCCGCCTGGGCATCTTATGCGATTGTCGGCCTGGCTTTGGGGTATTTTTCTTATCGCCGTGGCCTGCCGCTGACGATCCGCTCGGGGCTCACGCCTTTGTTTGGCAAGGCGCTGTCGGGTCCTCTGGGGCACGCCGTTGATGTGGTGGCTGTTGTGGCCACGGTGTTGGGTGTGTCGCAGACGCTTGGCTTTGGGGTCGAGCAGTTCATTTCCGGGCTTTACCGGATCGGCTTTGGCGAATGGCTCTATACAACCGATGCCGCAGGCGAACAGTCCTCCTCGACGATGGGCATTATCGTGGCCCTGCTGGTGATCATGGGGGCCTCTACGCTGTCGGCGCTGTCAGGTGTCGGAAAAGGCATCAAATGGCTGTCCAACATCAACATGGGGCTGAGCTTTTTCCTGCTGGCGTTCTTTATCGTCTTTGGATCGACCTTCTTTGGCCTGACGGCACTGCTTGTGGGCATTTGGGATTACCTCGCCTCGATCCCCGGCAATATCTTCACGGTCTGGGCCGCGGATGGCACAGAGCAGGGCGATGCGCTGGCCGGGTGGCAGGGTGGCTGGACCATCTTCTACTGGGCCTGGTGGATCGCATTTGCGCCCTTCGTGGGCGTGTTCCTTGCGCGTATCTCGCGCGGGCGCACCGTGCGGGAATATGTGCTGGGCGCTTTGATCATTCCCGCTGCCATGTGTTTTGTCTGGTTCTCGCTGGTTGGTGGCACCGCCATTGACCTTGAGTTGAATGGCAATGCCAACGGGGCGATCACGGGGGCAGGGCAGTCGGATCAGCTCTTTGCCATGCTCGCGGTGATCCTCCAGCCGACGCTGGCGTGGATCATGTCGGTGATCGTTGTGATCCTTCTGCTGACCTATCTGGTGACCTCGGCTGACTCGGCTGTGTTGATTATCAACACGATCAATGCAGCCGGTGACGAAGGGCCAAAGGCGCGTCCTCATATCCTGTTCTGGGGCGCGGCCCTGGCGCTGGTCGTGGGCGGTCTGATTATCGCGGGTGGCCTGGGTGCAATCCAGACAGCGATGGTGATTGGCGCGCTGCCATTCAGCCTGGTGATGGTGCTGATGGGGATTGCCCTGCTCAAGGGGATCTGGCGGGACAGTCGCCGCGAAGCGGCGGGCGTCGCCACGACCGTATCGGAGGAAGGCGTTATCCCCGCGGAGTAATGCTCTGACTGCGGAAAATGGATGGCCCCGGTGCATATGCATCGGGGCTTTCTTTTGTCGCCCTGGGGCCACTGTCATTGGATTGGGCCTGTCTCATTCAATTTCCCGCCTTTCTGCGCGGCGTCCACCGTCTGACCTGCGCAGGGGCTGCCCCTGCGAGCCTATCGTGCGATGCGCCGCAGGAGTGAGGTTGACGCACCGAAGGATGCGCTAGATCACATCACGAAGGCAGGGCAAGCGGCCCGATGCGAGAGGACTGATGAGCAAATCTCCCATTTTGATGTGGTTCCGGCGCGATCTGCGCCTTGGCGATCATGAAGCGCTGACGGCAGCTTGCAGGGCGGGTCGCCCGGTCATCCCGGTATTCATCTGCGATCAGCTGACCGAAGCCTTGGGCGCGGCGCCCAGAATGCGGCTGGGGCTTTCGGTTGCTGAGTTGGCAAGGTCGCTTGAGGGGAAGGGCAGTCGTCTGATCCTGCGCCGGGGTGCGGCCCTTGGCGTAATGCGCGAGCTTATTAAGGAAACGGGGGCTGACACCGTTTATTGGTCGCGTCTCTATGACCCAAAGAGCCGGGCAAGAGATACCGCTCTCAAGGCTGCGTTGAAAGACGACGGGGTGGAGGTCAGAAGTTTCACGGGCCATGTCCTGTTTGAGCCCTGGACGGTTGAGACCAAGACAGGCGGTTATTACAAGGTTTTCACCCCGATGTGGAAATCCGTGCGGCGCATTGAAGTGCCGGCAGCCCTGCCGACGCCGGGTGATTTCGCGCCGCCTGATAAATGGCCCGCGTCGGATGATATTGCCGATTGGCGCCTGGACGCTGCGATGCAACGCGGCGCCGGTGTTCTGAGAAACCATTGTACCGTAGGAGAAACCGCCGCCCTGGATCGGCTGAGGGGTTTTGTCGCCAACCGTGTGTCAAATTATGTCAAGTTCCGGGATATTCCCGGCGTGGATGGCACCTCTGGCCTGTCTGAAAACCTGACCTATGGGGAAATCAGCCCCCGCACATGCTGGCATGCGGGATGGCAGGCGTTGCATGATGGCAAGGCGGATGCCGAGACGTTTCTGAAAGAACTGGTCTGGCGCGAGTTTGCCTATCATCTGGCCTATCATACGCCCCGCATCACAACAGAGAACTGGAAAAAAGATTGGGATGCCTTTCCCTGGACGACGGATGAAAGGTCGGCCGAGGTCAGGGCCTGGAAGCAGGGGCGCACCGGCATTCGTTTTGTCGATGCGGCGATGCGCGAGATGTATGTGACCGGCACGATGCACAACAGGGGGCGGATGATTGTGGCCTCCTATCTGACCAAACACCTGCTGTGTCACTGGAGGATCGGACAGGCATGGTTTGCCGATTGCCTGATTGACTGGGACCCGTGCAGCAATGCGATGGGCTGGCAGTGGGCGGCCGGGTCTGGCCCCGATGCGGCGCCCTATTTCCGCGTATTCAATCCGGAAACCCAGTTGGACAAATTCGACAAGGATCGGGCCTATGTCAAAAAGTGGATTGCTGAAGGGGCGAAGGACCCGAGCGCGACGGCATTGTCTTATTTTGACATGATCCCTCGCAGTTGGGCCATGACGGCAAAGGACCAATACCCCGATCCGATAATACCCGCAGATGAGGGGCGCAAGCGCGCGCTCGCTGCTTATGAAAGCCGGGATTTCTGATTGCCCTTTGGTCAAGTCACCCATTTTGAAACGTTTTCCGTGACTTCGCCGTATCAAGGGTTAACTTGAGGCGTGCAGGCAAGTGTTCCAGGCGCTTGCAGCGCACGACATGACGACAGGAAAGAACATGATCTTAACCAGTACCGACGGCCAAACCGGGCTCCCACGTTATTTTGCGCGGGTTTTTGATCAGGTCAGGGAATTGCAAAAGGGGCGGGTTGATATCGTCCTGCCCGACGGACGCCATTTTCGCGCCGAAGGGCCGGAACCGGGCTATGTGGCCCAGGTGCATGTGCATAATGATGATCTGTTCGCCCGCACCGTGCGCGAAGGCGACATGGGGTTTTCAGAGGCCTATCTGGATGGCTGGTGGACGACGCCGGATTTGATGGCGGTCATGGATTTCATGCATGACGAAGCCGAGCATATCTACGACGGTTTCCCGGCCCAGAAACTGATCCAGTTCTATGAACGTCTCCGCTTTTGGATGCAGCGCAACTCCAAGACCCAGGCGCGCAAGAACATCAGCTATCACTATGATCTGGGCAATGATTTCTATGGATTGTGGCTTGACGATACGATGACCTATTCATCGGCGATCTTTGAAACCGGCCAGGAAAGCACCGAAGCCGCCCAAACGGCCAAATACGCCAGCATGGTCGATCAGATGGGGGCCAAGTCCGGCGATCATGTGCTTGAGATCGGCTGCGGGTGGGGCGGTTTTGCCGAATACGCCGCGAAAGAACGCGGGATCAGGGTGACCGGATTGACCATCAGTCAGGAACAACATGATTTTGCAGTTGAACGCATGGCCCGCGCCGGGTTGTCGGATATGGTCGAGATCAAGATGCAGGACTACCGCGATGAAAAGGGGCTTTATGACGGGATCGCCAGCATCGAAATGTTCGAGGCCGTGGGCGAGCAATACTGGCCGGTTTACTTTGAATCCCTGCGCGATCGCCTGAAACCGGGCAAGAACGCAACACTTCAGATCATCACCGTCAAGGACGAACGCTGGGAAAGTTATCGCAAAGGTGTTGATTTCATTCAGAAGTACATCTTTCCCGGGGGCATGTTGCCCAGCCCGAAGATCTTGCGCCAAGAAGTTGAAAAGGCTGGATTAAATGTAAAAGGCTCTGTCGAATTCGGCAAGAGCTATGGTCTGACCCTGCGCCGCTGGCATGACAGCTTCAATGAAAAATGGGATCAGGTCGCCGCTTTGGGCTTTGATGCGCGGTTCAAGCGCATGTGGGATTTTTATCTGACCTCTTGTGCCGCGACATTTGATAGCAGAAACTGCGACGTAACGCAGATTACCGTGACACGGCCCAGCTAGCGCGCGGCCCGTGCGCGTCAACATAAGGACGCAGTGACATGCCCACAGCCGGACGTCTTGCAGGTGCAGTTGTTTTTGGTTTGTTTGGTTGGTACCTCGCCGGGCTGACAATACCTTTCTTTCCAGAAGAAAACGCCCCGACCTTTTGGTTGCCGGTCGTCAGCCTCATTGGCCTTGTCATCGGCTGGAGAGTGTGCGGGAGCCGCGCCGGGCGGGGATATAACCCGGCCATTGGCATCGGTCTGACATGCGGCTTCGCCATCGGTTTTGTCGCGATTTTCGCGATATCCTTCAACCAGATGATTTCAAACGCGCTGCGCAATCGCTACCGGGATGGCACGATGGAGGCAGTCGTCGATATCTTTAACCAGATGATCGAATATGCGGTCCTTTTCGCTGATGTCACACTGGTTGCCACGGCTTTGATCGGTGGCGTCATATGTGCCTGGATCACCGAATACTTCGGCCAGCGTTTCCCATAGAGCATGGATCTTTTCGTTTACGGAACGCTGCGTTCCGCTGACCTGATGACTGCGGTGTCCGGCGGCGATGTGCGTGCCGGAGAGCCTGCGCAACTTGCAGGGTACGGTGTGTTTCCGGTGCAGGGGAATGTCGTCCCGTTCATAGCCGCGCAAGACGGCGGCATCGCGGAAGGGGTGATTTTTGCAGGCCTGAATGACCAGCAGATGGCGCGGCTTGATCTTTATGAAGGCGCATTCGGGTACCGGCTTGACGATGTTGACGTGCAGACGGCTGACGGCCTGCGGGGGGTGAAATGTTACTTGCCGCCAGAGCAGGTCGCGGCGGGCCAGGGCGCCTGGTCGCTCGCGGCGTGGGAGGCAGATCATCTGGCCCCTGCGATCCTTGCCGTGACAGAGCTGTTTTCGCATGATCCCTTGCCGTCCGCTGACACCCTGCGTGCGATGTGGCCGATGATCGAGGCGCGCGCGTGGTCAAAACATCGGGCCAGATCAGCCCCTGCCACCCAGCGCTTTGGGCCGGGGGCGGCGGATTTTCAGATCAATGCTGCGCGGCCACCCCACGGGCGGTTCTTTTCGTTCCAGAGCGTCGATGTCATCCACCGCAGGTTTGATGGTAAGATGTCTGACACATTGGTGCGCGAAGGGTTTTTTGGGATCGATGCGGCGGTTGTGCTGCCCTATGACCCCGGGCGCGATCGGGTGCTGCTGGTCGAACAGGCGCGCCTTGGCCCCGCTCTGCGCCATGATCCCAATCCATGGATGCTGGAGCCGGTCGCAGGCATTGTCGATGCGCGCGAAACCCCACAACAGGCCGCGATGCGTGAATGCCAGGAAGAAGCTGGATTGCAGATCAGGCACCTTGCCCCCGCAGGAGAGTTCTACGTCTCGCCCGGGGCCAGTACGGATTATTTCTATTGCTACGTCGGCTTGTGCCATTTGCCGCAGAGCGCCCCCTTCCTTGGAGGGCTGCCCGATGAGGCAGAGGACCTGCGCCTGCATCCGATGACATTTGACCGGGCGATGGCCCTTGCCGACAGCGGTGAAATTGCCACCGGTCCGGCGCTCTTTCTTCTGTATTGGATCCTGCGTCATAAAGACCGGTTGCGCGGGCTGGTTTGATCTTTTGCCCGCTTGATGTTGCTTCGGTGCGGTCCTACACAGATATGACAGAATGAAAGGGCCGTGAAATGACGATTAGGAACGATCTGGCAGAGGCCGTTGGAAACACGCCCCTGATCAAGCTGCGCGCCGCGTCAGAGGCCACGGGCTGCACCATTCTGGGCAAGGCCGAATTCCTGAACCCCGGTCAATCCGTCAAGGATCGTGCGGCACTGTTCATGATCCGGGACGCGATTGCGCGTGGTGATCTGAAACCGGGCGGCACCATTGTGGAAGGGACAGCTGGCAACACGGGCATCGGCCTGGCCCTGGTGGGTGCGTCCATGGGGTTCAAGACCGTGATCGTGATCCCGAAAACCCAAAGTCAGGAAAAAAAGGACATGATCCGCGTCGCGGGCGCGCAACTGGTCGAGGTGCCGGCCGTCCCCTATGCCAACCCGAATAATTATGTGAAATACTCAGCACGTCTTGCGGCAGAACTCAACAAGACCGAACCCAATGGCGCGGTTTGGGCCAACCAGTTTGACAATGTGGCCAATCGTCAGGCCCATATCGAAACAACTGGCCCTGAAATCTGGGACCAGACTGATGGCAAGGTGGATGGGTTCACATGCGCCTGTGGCTCTGGCGGGACGCTGGCGGGTGTCGGGACAGTCTTGCAGCCCAAAGGGGTCAGGGTTGGTCTGTCAGATCCCGATGGCTCGGGGCTCTACAAGCTTTACACAGGTAAGGTCCCCCCAAAGGGTGACTCGATCACCGAAGGGATCGGGCAAGGGCGGATCACGGCCAACCTGGAAGGTTTCACCCCTGATTTCGCTTATAAAATTCCTGATTCAGAGGCGCTCCCGATCGTTTTTGACCTGCTCCAGCAGGAAGGGCTTTGCATGGGCGGATCCACAGGGATCAATATCGCCGGTGCCATCCGTCTGGCCCGTGACATGGGGCCGGGACATACGATCGTGACAGTCCTGTGCGATTATGGCACGCGATATCAGTCCAAGATGTTCAATCCAGCATTTCTTCGGGAAAAGGGCCTGCCAACTCCGGACTGGCTTGAAGCTGAAATGGATATGCCGGAAGTATTCGAGGACGTATGATCCGCTATTGGATAGCGCTGTTTCTGCTGGGACTGTTCGCAGTCGTTCCCGTGTCCGGTGCCATCGCACAAGAGGTGCCGCAAGTTGATGCACCTGTGCCAGAGGATGATGCCTTTGAAAGATTGGCCCGGCGGGCCGAAGATATGGCCGCCCGTGACGATGCATCCTTGTTTGGTATCAGCCGGTTACGTTCCGAACTTGTTGTATGGCGCGATCTGTTTCTGGAACAATCCAATGTGAACTCCGGCCGCATTGCGACGGTTGATGCCCAATTGACCGCCCTTGGTCCTGTTCCCGAAAGCGGCGAAGAGGCCCCCGCTGTCGCCGCGCGACGGGCAGAGCTGATCGCGCAGCGCCGCGCACTGGTGGCACCGCGATTGCTGGCACAAGAGGCCCACGCGCGGGCAAATGGTCTGATCGGTGAATTCGACGCACGATCCTTGCAGCAACAAACTGATGAACTGGCGGTCCGGGGTCCGTCACCTCTGAGCCCGACCCATCTTGCCGGTGCCGTCACGGCGTTCTGGGGGCTGATCGAAGTCGTTGGCGTGGAAATCGCCGCCGGTTTCCGGGTGAAGCTGGAAAACGGCCAGCTTGGCCGCAACCTGCCACGAGCCATAATCCTTTTGGCCGTGGGGTTCGGCCTGTTGGGTGGCGGGCTGCGTCTGGTCACGCTCTGGCGGTCCCGGCTGGCCGAAACCGTCAGCCGCTGGCGCCCGATGACGCTGTTCCTGTTGTCGCTGGTGCAGATCGTTGTGCCTTTGCTGGGGCTCCTGGCGATCACAGAGGCGATGCAATCGCTGGACATCTTTGGCCTGCGAGGAGGTGATGTGGTGGCCGCGATCCCGCTGGCGGGATCATATGTGATTTTGGGCTGGTGGTTGTCGCGCCATGTTTTTCCGACAGGTGAGGACCCCGGATACCTTGGGTATGATGCACAGGCGCGCGCGTCGGGGCGCCGTGCAGGCAGTGCCATTGCCTGGGTTCTGGCGTTCGGCACCGTCGCGGGCGCGGGGCTGCGGACGATGGACATGACACAAGGCACCGCAGCCGCGTTTCAGTGGCCGCAACTGGTCATCCTGGGGGTGCTGTTCTGGCAGCTTGGTCGGGTCATCAGGACAGTGCCGAAGGCGCAGGATCATCACGACAGTGTTCCCGTGGGGCGGGTGCGCGGCCTGATCGGCCGTTTCGTGACAACGGTTGCGCTTGTCGCACCATTGATCGCGGCATTTGGCTACACCGCTGCCGGGGTCGCCTTGATGACGCCCTCTATCCTGTCGGTGGCACTTGCTGGCGTGATTTTCCTGTTGCAGCGGATCGTCCACGACATGACACGGGCCCCGGACAGCGAAGAGGACACGCGCGGTGTCTATGCGCTGATCCCGGTCATGGTGAGCTTCGTTCTGACGGTGCTGAGCCTGCCGGTTTTTGCCCTGATATGGGGCGCGCGCATGAGCGACCTGACAGAGCTTTGGACAGGTTTCCGTGAAGGCTTTGCCATAGGCGATACGCGGATTTCACCCACTGATTTTGTGATGTTTGTGGCGGTTTTTGCGGTCGGCTATCTGCTGACGCGGTTTATCCAGGGGACGCTGCGCAAATCCGTTCTGCCACGCACCCGGCTTGATCTGGGCGGGCAGAATGCCATTGTCGCGGGCTTTGGCTATGTAGGAATTATCCTTGCCGCGATCATCGCCATTACCAGTGCCGGGATTGATTTGTCGAACCTTGCGATTGTGGCTGGTGCCCTGTCGGTGGGCATCGGGTTCGGGCTGCAGAACATTGTCTCCAACTTTGTCTCGGGGATCATTCTTCTGATTGAACGCCCCGTCAGCGAAGGCGATTGGATCGAGGTCGGCGGGCAGATGGGCTATGTGCGGGCGATCTCGGTCCGCTCGACCCGGATCGAGACATTTGACAGGACCGATGTAATCATACCCAACGCCGATCTGGTCAGCGGGCAAGTGACCAACTGGACCCGTGGCAATCTGGTCGGTCGGGTGATTGTGCCTGTGGGCGTCGCTTATGGCTCTGACGTTGATAAGGTGACCGAGATATTGAAAGGGATCGCTGAGGCGCATCCGCTCGTTCTGGCGACGCCTCCGCCTTCGGTGCTGTTTCAGGGCTTTGGCGCCGATTCCCTTGATTTTGAAATCCGGGCGATCCTGCGCGACGTCAACTACGTGCTGGTCGCCAAATCCGAGATGAACCACGAGATTGCCAGGGAATTTGCCGCCGCCGGTATCGAGATACCTTTCGCGCAGCGCGATATCTGGTTGCGTAACCCCGAAGTGCTCAAGGACGAACCCAAACCATGACTGAACCGCTGTTTCGCAAGGATGCCTATGCCCGTGAAGCGATAGGCAAAGTGACGATGATCACCTCTGAAGGCGGGATCGTGCTGAATGGCAGCAATTTTTACCCCACTTCCGGCGGCCAGCCCGGCGATAGCGGGATCCTGCGCTGGCAAGGAGGCGAGATTGACATCGCCACGACAGTGAAGGGCCAGGGGGATGCGGTTGTTCTGGTGCCGGCCGAGCCTTCGGTTCTTCCCCCGGTGGGGCAGGACGTGACGCAGGTGCTGAACTGGGATCGCCGCTATCGGCACATGCGTATGCATACCGCATTGCATCTGCTGTCCGTGGTCATTCCATTGCCAGTATCAGGTGGCGCAATCGGAGCCGACAAGGGGCGTCTGGACTTTGACATGCCACAGGCGCCAGAGGACAAGGCGGCGCTGGAGGACGACCTCAATCGCCTGATCGCGTGCCATATGGACGTGACGGCAGAGTGGATCACCGAAGAGGCGCTGGATGCCCAGCCTGACCTGGTGAAAACAATGTCCGTACAACCGCCGCGCGGCAACGGCCAAATTCGCCTTGTGCGGATCGGTGTTGCAGACGAAACTGCTGATCTACAACCCTGCGGTGGTACACATGTCGCCAACACCCAGGAGATCGGGCGCGTGCGTCTGGGCAAGATCGAAAAGAAAGGCCGCCAGAACCGGCGCGTCTATCTGCATTTGGAGTAGAGTTTTGTTGCGTTTTGCGTTCCTTCTGACCGGTCTGATCTATGCAGGCCTTCCTGCGGCGGCTGATGGCCGTTTTGGCGGATGCGACACTGAACAGACAAAGATCATTGATGAGGCACTTGGCACCGCCAAGGACCTGACGCTCAAGGCCGCGGTCGCTGTTGGAGATACCTCTGACTATCGGCGCTGGTTTGGCGACTTTAACCAGGCCAACGCAGAGCAGGTCCGCGCGAGCCTGAAATCGGTGGTCACCGCCTTGCGCGGCGGAGCCGTCACCGCACAATGTGACCCGGTTGCCGAAGACGGCTGCCTTGCGGGCCAATATGCCTGGGTCTATTCGGACGAGCCTTATCTGGTGCATCTCTGCCCGTCCTTTTTCGACCTGCCCGGGCTGACCGCGCTGCGCCCGGGTGATCGGCGCTCTGCCTATGGCACGCGGGAAGGGACGATTGTGCATGAACTGTCGCATTTCCTGCGCGTGGCAGGGACCGAAGATTATTGTTATTCGCGCACTGAATGTTCACGGATGGCGCAGGAAGACACACGCCGCGCCATCGATAACGCCGATAGCTATCAGTATTTCACCGAAGACGTGACCTATTTTGCGCGCCAGCCTTTGACGGGCAAACCACCACCGGCGCCGCGCCCCAACCGCTAGTCGCGTCTGGGGGCCTGGCCAAAAAGGTCGCGCTCGATCGGTTGATCCAGCATCGTTTCCGATTCAGGCAGCCCTTCTCGCGACAGGAGAACCGCAAAGGGACGCAAGTTGGGCACATGGCTGCATACGACCAGAAGCATCACCATGATCGGCACCGACAGGAACATGCCGGGAATGCCCCAGACAGCGCCCCAGAACGCCAGCGACAGGATGATCCCAAAGGAGGACAGGCGCAGCGCACGGCCCATCAGCATCGGGTCGATGATACTGCCGTTCACGAACTGAATGACGCCCGCAATGGCAAAGATCGCCAATGTCGCGGTCGCATCACCGATTTCCACATGGGCGACCAGTGCTATCAGGGCCGTGGCCACGATCGAGCCGATGTTGGGAATGAAATTCAGCACGAAAGTGATGATGCCAAGCGATGTCGCCAGTTCCAGCCCGAAGGCCTGCGCCAGCACAAAGACCATGGCGCCCGTGATGGCGCTGATGACGGTTTTGACCAGCAGATAATAGTTCACCCGATGGATAATGGACTGAATGATCTTGCCGACACGTTCGGCCTGCGCCTCGTTCCCGACAAGGCTCAGCAGTTTGGTTTCAAACCAGATACGTTCGGCAAAAAGAAAGCCGACAAACAGGATGATCAGCACGGTGGCTTGCGTCACGCCACTGGCCTGACTGGCCGCGCCGCGCAGATAACCAGAGACTTCGACCGATTGCAGCGCGTTGAAAACCGCCAGCTGGCTGTCGTCGCCTAGCCAGGCAAAAAGTGATGCCACGGCAGAGGGCGCGCGCTCAGCGTAGGACAGTGTTGTCACAAGCACGGTGTTCACCTGGGCCAGCAGGATCGATGTCAGCGTCAGCAGGGCCGCCGCAATCAGCACCATCGCCGCGATACTGGCGATCGCATTTGGCACCCGAAACGGCCCGATCCTCTGGCGCGCGATAAAGTTAATCACATCGCTGGTCAGACTGAAAAGGATAATCGCCGTCGCAAGCGAGATCAGCACAAATCGCGCCTGCACCAGCAAGAACAGCACCACCGCAAAGGCAATGATCAACAGCGCACCGGTTTGCAGGCGCGTGGTTTCGCCCGGTCGATCGGATTTCCCGGTTTTCGGCGGATCATGCAGCATATGCGGTGAGACCTCTCAACATGGAAGCCTTGTTTGTAAGGCGTGGTTGGGCCAGAGGTAAAGAGCCCCTCACAAACATATGTCCGGGGACTTGCAAAGCCCCGCCACTTGAGGCTAAACCCCGCCCCACGGACAGGTGGCCGAGTGGTCGAAGGCGCACGCCTGGAAAGTGTGTAGGCGGGAGACCGTCTCCAGGGTTCGAATCCCTGTCTGTCCGCCATCGCTCTGGAATTCTCCGCCGAACCTGCCTGCCGTTGACAGCAATCCTGTTTGGCACCGGCGTGGCAACACTGGCGCGGCCCCCTTTTTGCAGCTGCTAACTCTCTGTCAGTCCGGCTGTTTTTAGCCCCAGGGCAATGTGATCCCAATCTTGCTGACGTTTCCACATCGCACGGTAGCCACCAGCCAAGCCCTGGACGGTCGTGCGGGGGATCTTCATGTCGCGACAGGTGAATTCAGCGCGGCGCGTTTGAATGAAATCTTCCAAAGCCGAGGAGGCTTCAACAGGGCGTCCGATCTGTGCATAGGCGCCCGCAAGGAATGCCTTGGACAATGAATTGAGCGATGCCGCCCCCCTGAGTTCATCGATTGCTTCCTCAAATCGGCCGTTGAGGGAAAAAACCTGTCCACGAATCCAACCGAATGTCGCAGGTGGCAAAGGGTCCCGTATCGTTGATCGAAGCACTTCGGCTTCTGCGCGCTTATGATCGCCAAGCAGGCAAAACGCAAAGCCGCACCAAGCGTTGGATTCGACTTCGTTGCCAATCTTGCTGAGCGCGCGTTCAATCTGTGCCTGACCATCCTCCCACATCGCATTGCTCAGAAATGCGAACCCCAGATGGTCCTGCACAAACACATCCGCCGGGTCCGCTTCAACCGCCAGCCGCGCATGGGCAAGAGCCAATCGCGCACCATTTCCGTCGGTCAGTCCAAGCCATCTATCAATGACGTAGGTATCCGACAGATACATTTGCGCGCGTGCATTTCGTGGATCGCGCTTGACCGCCAATTCCAGAACGCCCCGCGCCTCATGCACAGCGTGCGCGCTAAGCTGGTCGCGCAATTGCTTGCCGCGAAGCATGAGTTCATGCGATCCCAGCGCGTCCATGCTTTGCCCTGCTGATCGTTCGGCAACATCGGCCTGCACCCGTCCGGGAATGGCGACCGCAACACAGGCTGAGATATCGTCCAGCAAGGCCACCGCCCCCAATGCGGCCCTTTCATAGCGTTCAGCCCAAACAAGTCTGCGCGTAGACCTATCAAAAAGCTGCACGGTCACACGTATGTGCCCGTCCGATTGTCGGACGCCCCCCTCCAATTCGTAGCGGAAATGGGAGTTTGCCGCCCCTGTTCCCGACCTGGGCGCTTGCGCTTCACCCAGCGATACCTGCAACGTGGCAAAACGACCAAGTTCTATGGCGATTTCTTCTGCCAGTTCTGCCCCCAGGGCAGATTCCGATGCGTCACCGCGCAACAGAAACGGATTGATCTGGATTGTCGTCTTGCGTTCTGCATCCGGGTTCGACCCAAGGCCGATTGCATGGAGTGTGGCGGGTTCAGCCTGCGCATCTCGGGGCGGCTGTGCGTTATGCCGCAAGGTTTCCAATAGCTCTTGCGTTGCAGCCCCTGGAGCAATGCCAAGTTCCGTCCTGAAGCTTTCCGACAATGTTTCGTAGTGGCGCAACGCCTTTGCTAGTGCCCCCGAAGATGCATAAATTCGCATCGCTTGCCGATGCGCGCCTTCGTCAAATTCATCAAGCCTCAGCAAGACCCCATTCGCTTGCAATGCTTCTTCATGTCGGCGCTCTGCCAGTTTTGCCTCTGCCATGGCAAACAGGGCGGCCGACAGTTGGTTCTGCAAGGATGCGCGCATGTCGCCCAGCCAATCCAGAAAGTCGGGTTCATTGACACGAATGCCATCCAGAAATGGGCCGAGACTATCCAGGTGGGCCCAAAGGACATCGAATTCCCCCAGCTTCAGGGCATCTATGTCGGTCTCAATTGTGCCTGCCACAACGCAGAGCGAGGATCCACGGCTCTCGATACAGTCGAACTCACCCGAGAGAGCCTTGCGGATGCTGGCCAGGGTTTGCCGCAAATTGGTTCGTGCCTGAACGTCACTGCCCCGGCTCCAGAGCCAGGACGCAGCCAGTGATCTGTCGACGCCACCAGTCCCGGACAGGGCGATCATCGCAAAAAGGGCTTTGGCCTTCTGGGTTGGCAGTGTCACGAACGAATTGTCTGGTTTCACAATTGAAAGCCCGCCGAACAGGCGGACCTGCAATGGTCCGGACGCGCCGCATAATGTCACATCCTCACTCATTTTTCCCACCCATGTTCTTTTTACGTTGAGTTCACACCCTGCACAACGATCGCGCAACGGCAGAGGCGCATACCAAGAGCACACAACCTGAACCAATGCTCGAAAGGTACACCGAATGTCTTACCCCTACATCGACCCAAACACCTATCTCAGAATTCAAGACCACGATCATGGCATTTCCCCAAAGACTTTTGTGACGCCCCGCCTGTTTCGGGCTGGGTCTTGGACGTCGGCCATCATCAGAGGGCTTGGTGTGATCGCATCAACGATCGCCATCGGTCCTGGCCGCAAATGTCGTGGGATTTGGGCGAAGCAACACACTATCCCCATCAAGGACCAGCTCAACTGAATTTCAGCCCCTATCGGGCGGCCGCTACCCGCAAAATCCGTCAGCGGTCCCTGTGGAGATGCTCTGGACAGATTAGCTGTTTCATCTCGCCAAAGTGGCACCCACGACCTTGCTCTTGCCGCTGCGGCTCGCGCCATCAGCACGTCTGTCTGCTGACATTTGGGTGTTTGATCGATAGTGTGGACTTTTTTTGGGGAGGGGACATGGTCAGCGACATTTCAATGATCGGGTTGGGAGCCATGGGAACCGCTCTTGCGGGCGCGCTGTTGAAATCGGGTCGCAAGGTGACGGTCTGGAACCGCTCACCTGATAAAATGGCACCGCTGGTGGCAAAAGGAGCAATTGGCGCGGAGAGCTTGGCCAGCGCGATTGGGGCCAGCCCGCGTTCCATGATCTGCCTGATGAATTACCCTGCTACGAACACCTTGTTCACGGATCCGAATGTTGCAGCGGCAACTGGTGACAAGAGTGTCGTGCAGCTTGGCACTTCGACGCCGGAGGAATCCGAAGAGGCACAGGCGCTATTTGGTCGGTTGGGGGCTGAATACTTGGACGGTACAATCATGTGCTGGCCCGGGAATATCGGCACGTCGACAGCACGGATAGCCGTCGCCGGATCTCGGGTCGCCTTCAGCTCTTGTGAGAAAGACTTGCGAATTCTTGCTGAGGACCTGCGCGACCTGGGCACCAACGTGCGCGCAGCCGCGACGATTGAGCTCGCATTTCTTTCGCGGCTCTTGGGGCTGGTCTTCGGATCGCTCCATGGCGCGCTGGTCTGTGAAGCCGAAGGTGTTCCGGTTTCCGAGTTCACGGCTATCTTGCCGCCCGGAGACCGCGCGATTCCATTGACTGAAGCTATCCAGGCAGGTTCATTCGAGACAATTTCCAGTGGCGGTGCATCTGTTGACGTCGCGGGCGAAGCGGTCAGCGGGCTTTACAGTCACGCGGTTTCGTCCGGCATCAACAGTGAATTGCCCGCCTTGATGCACGAATGGGTCAAGCGTGCGCAAGCCGCGGGTTACGGAGCCCAGGAAACCTCAGCAGTCATCAAGATCCTGCGAAGATCTGCGGGACAGACTAAGGGGTGAAGCTTGCGCTCGGGACAGACCTTGGGAAAACGGACTTTCGCCCATATATCAATCGTCTTGGGCCCCCATCGGAGCGCGCTTTGGCGCAATGGTTTGTGCCGGGGACCATGTTCTTCCCGGCAAATCGCACCACAAGCGACCCATGACAAGAAGGAACTGAAGAATTGAGAATTCACAGGCTATATTCTGACGCCGATGGCGACAGCCATTGGCAAGATGTCGATGTTGACATGACAGAGCGAACATTTGCGCCGCCTGCAAGGGCCATAGAGATTTCCACACCGGACCCCGTCAAGCAAATGATGTTCCTGAAATTGAGGGCGGGCTGGGACGAGCCGACACATCCAACGCCGGTCGCCCAGAAGCTGATATGCCTTGCGGGATCCGTTCGCGTCACCGCCAGCGACGGAGAGGTCAGGGATATCGGCCCCGGCGACGTGTGGCATATGGAAGACAAACACGGCAAAGGTCACCATACCGTCGTCACAAGCGACGAGGACTTTCTATCGGTCATCATTCAGTACGAATGACCGGGGCTGCGCGGCAGGCGTTGCCGTGTCACAGCAGGCCCATGGCGTTTAGCTGCCGCCTCGCGCACCACGCACCCAGGCCACCAGGGTCGCCCGGGCCTCTGCGTCCATCTGCAACGCATTGGGAGGGGGCATCGCCGCGCTGACGCCGGCTTGGAGGTAAATCTCGTTGGCGTAGCGTGCGACGTCACCGGGCGTTTCCAGATAGACGCCTTTGGGCGCCCATTGCAGGTTGCCCCAGACGGGTTCGCGCGCGTGGCACATCGAACAGCTCCCCAGGACCGTATCATAGGCGTCCTCAAAACCTGCCGCGCTGGCGAATGTCTGTTCATAGGGGGTCAGAGCCCGGGCCTCGGCGTCCTGCCATGTCTGGCCCGTGCCCGCCGTTGACAGCCAGGCGATCACAACCATCAGCAGGACGGTCACACCCCATGTCCAATGCGGCCCGCGACCGGTTTTGTGCATGGTGTTGAAATAATGCCGGATCGTCACACCGGTCAGGAAGATCAGGCTGGCGATGATCCAGGCGTATTGCGTCCCAAAGGACAGCGGGTAGTGGTTTGACAGCATCAGGAACACGACCGGCAGCGTCAGGTAGTTGTTATGCGTGGACCGCACCTTGGCGATCTTGCCGTATTTTGCATCCGGCGTGCGGCCTGCCTTGAGGTCGGCAACAACGATCCGCTGGTTTGGCATGATCTGGAAAAACACGTTGGCGGTCATGATCGTGGCTGTGAAAGCGCCAAGATGCAGCAAGGCCGCCCGGCCGGTGAAGATTTGGTTGTAACCCCATGACATCGCAACAAGAATGACGAACAGCAACAGCATCAGCAGGGTCGGGCGGTCGCTCAGCTTTGACTTGCACATAGCATCATAAGCCAGCCAGCCGATGGTCAGCGACCCGCCCGAGATCAATATCCCTTGCCAGAGCGTCAGGTCCGCCTTGGTCGGGTCCAGCAGGAAAAGCTCACCGCCCACCCAATAGACAATCATCAACAGGGCCGCACCTGAGATCCATGTCGTATAGCTTTGCCATTTATGCCATGTCAGATGCTCGGGCATTTCGGCGGGGGCCACCATGTATTTGGTCGTGTGATAAAATCCGCCGCCATGCACTTCCCATTCTTCGCCCGAGGCCCCTTCGGGCATGTTCGGCGCAGGTTTCAGCATCAGATCAAGCGCGATGAAGTAAAATGATGCGCCGATCCATGCCATGCCCGTAATCACATGCAGCCAGCGGACGGAAAAGCCGATCCAGTCCCATAAAATTGCAGCATCATACATGGCGCGTCCTCGGTTGGTGTTGATGTCACCCTATCCTATGCGAGGGTGGATTGTTCTGCTATTGCTTGTAGACGCCAAACAGCATCAAAAAAACCAAGCAAATGTCATACCTCGACAATATCCGCACTTTCGTCCGTGTCTATGAACTGGGCAGCATGTCTGCTGCCGCCCGCGACTTGCGGATATCGCCGGCCGTGACCTCAGCGCGGATATCGCAACTGGAAGGCCACCTGAGCGTGCGGCTCTTTCAGCGCACCACCCGCAGCCTGACGCCGACTGAACAGGGCAGGGCGTTCTACAGCGGCGCGTGTGAGATACTGGAAAGCGTGGCGAATGCGGAAACCCAGGTGGTCAACATCACCGAAAACCCCAAAGGTGCGCTTTATGTGGCGGCCCCCCTGGGTGTGGGGAGGCGGCTGATCGCGCCGCATGTGCCTGAATTCCTGAAACTTTATCCTGAAATCACATTGCGACTCCGGCTCACTGACCGCAAGGTTGACCTGACGACCGAAGGCCTTGATCTGGCATTCTTTCTGGGCGAACCGGAGGACAGCAATCTGCGCATGCGCAAGATCTCTGATGTGAGCCGTATCCTATGTGCATCGCCCGATTATGTGCGCGCCCACGGAAACCCGGCGTCGGGCGCGGAGCTGATCGCGGACAACCATGAATGTCTGAATCTGCGGTTTCCCGGCGCGTCAGAGTTTCATTGGCGATTGATGACCCCGGAAGGGCCCAAGAAATTTCGCGTTCAGGGCCGCTACGAATCCGATGATGGCGACGTGCTGACCGATTGGGCGCTCAGCGGAAACGGTATTGCAATGAAGCCGGTGTTCGAGGTGAGCGAGCATATCAAGGCAGGGCGTCTGGTGCCGGTGGCGGCTGACACGCCGCCGATGCCAATCCAGATGGCGTGCCTGTTTACCCATCGCAGACGGCAGGACCCCAAGACACGCCTTTTCATGGATTTCGTGGTCGATCGGATCAGCGCTGTCGTGCGCGGGCGTCAGGATCCGCGATAGGTTGAATAGCCAAAGGGCGAAAGCAGAAGCGGCACATGATAATGCGTCGGCTCTGACATGCCAAAGCGGATCGGAATGATGTCAAGGAAACGTGGGTCCTCGGGCGGGGTGCCGCAGGCATCAAGATAGGCGCCGGCGTGGAAGGCCAGTTCATAGGTACCCGTGGTGAATTCGCCCGTGGGCAGGATGTGTTCATCCGTGCGTCCGTCATCATTGGTCACAAGGGTTCTAAGGTGCCTGCGATCCTCACCTTCGATCACAAAAAGCTCAATCTTGAGGCTTTGTGCCGGGCAACCGCGCGCAGTGTCCAGAACATGTGTTGTCAGATAGCCGCTCATCGGGCTGCTCCTTTTCTTGCTTCCCGCTTAGTGCCAGAAAGCCACAAGATCCGCAAAGCCGCGCAAACAAAAGGCTCTTTCGCATATTTTTTGAAAACCAATTTGATTGCGTTGCTTTATAGGTAACTGACCAGTGAAAGGGATTCCATCTTGTGAACCGTTACCCACGTGACATGACAGGATATGGTGCCGTCCCGCCCGCAGCCCATTGGCCGCAGGGTGCGAAGGTTGCTGTGCAGATTGTGCTGAACTACGAAGAAGGCGGCGAAAACAACGTATTACACGGCGATCCTGCGTCAGAAGCATTCCTGTCCGAGATCACCGGCGCGGCCCCATGGCCCGGGCAGCGCCACTGGAATATGGAATCGCTTTATGAATATGGATCGCGGGCCGGATTCTGGCGCCTGCACCGCCTTTTGGGTGAACTGCCGGTGACGGTTTATGGCGTCGCCACTGCGCTGGCCCGCGCACCCCAACAGGTCGCGGCGATGAAAGCGGCAGGATGGGAGATCGCGAGCCATGGCCTGAAATGGGTGGAACACAAGGACATGCCCGAGGATGTGGAGCGTGCGCAGATCGCCGAGGCCATCCGCCTGCATACCGAAGTCACAGGCACGGCCCCGCGCGGCTGGTACACCGGTCGCTGTTCCAATAACACTGTGCGCCTTGCGGCGGAGACCGGGCAGTTTGCCTATGTGGCTGATAGCTATGCGGATGATCTGCCCTATTGGATGCGCTTTGGCCGCACAGACCAACTTGTCGTGCCATACACGATGGACTGTAACGACATGCGCTTTGCCATTCAGGCGGGGTTCACCAATGGCGACCAGTTTGAAAGCTATCTGCGTGATAGTTTTGACATGCTTTATGCCGAGGGTGACGCCGGCGCGCCAAAGATGCTGTCCATCGGCCTGCATTGCCGCCTGATGGGGCGTCCGGGGCGGGCCGCGGCCTTGGCGCGGGTGATTGACTACATGACCTCCCACGAAGGGGTCTGGTTCGCGACCCGTCTTGAGATTGCCGAACACTGGGCGAAGGAACACCCGCCGATGGCGCACACCCGACCCTCCGATATGGACCGCGAGACCTTCATTGCTGAATTTGGCGGGATTTTCGAACATAGCCCCTGGATTGCCGAGACCGCGCATGGGCTGGAACTGGGCCCGACCCATGACACCGCTCAGGGGGTGCATAGCGCGCTCGCCCGCGTTTTCCGCGCGGCACCGGAAGAAAAGCGGCTTGCCGTCCTGTTGGCCCACCCCGATCTGGCGGGCAAGCTGGCGGCGGCGGGCAAACTGACAGAGGAAAGCACCGCAGAGCAGGCAGGTGCCGGACTTGACCTTTTGACCGATGAAGAGCGCGAGACCTTTCAGGCGCTCAATGCCCAATATGTCGCGCGGCATGGGTTTCCGTTCATCATTGCGGTGAAGGACCATGACAAAGCCTCTATTCTGGCAGCGTTCCATGCCCGCATCGAGAATGGCCGCGATACCGAATTCGCAGAGGCCTGCCGTCAGGTGGAACGTATCGCCGAGCTGCGCCTGATCGAAAAGCTGGGCGCATGACCCGGGGCTTGTCTCTTGAACCTCTCTCTGCGAGGGCCTTTGCCCCTTTTGGGGATGTTCTGGACGTCGCAGGTGACCCTGACAAGATCATCAATCAGGGGTTATGCGGGCGCTACCACGACCGCGCAGAGATCGACATCGTGGATGGCCGGGCAGGGGTCAGTCTCTTCAAGGCCGAACCGCGTCCGTTTCCGATCACGCTCAGCATGGTCGAACGGCACCCGCAGGGCAGTCAGGCCTTTCTGCCAATGAGCTTTGATCCATTCGTGGTCGTCGTGGCCCCGGATGAGGATGGCACACCCGGCCCGCCGCGCGCGTTTCTGACGGCGCAGGGGCAGGGAGTGAATTACGCACGTGGGATATGGCATGGGGTGCTGACCCCCATCCATGCACCGGGCTTGTTTGCGGTCATTGACCGGATCGGGGATGGCCCGAACCTGCAAGAACACTGGTTTGCAACACCCTACGTCATCGAGAAGACCAACTAGAGACCGGCAGCAAGATCGGTTCAAACATCCAACAAGGGGACACACTATGGTAGACACTTCAATCGGAACGCCGGAGCAACTCCGCGATCCCAATTACACACCGGCACTGCATCGCGCAGTGCCGCTGGGCATCCAGCACGTGCTGGCGATGTTCGTATCCAACGTCACACCGGCGATCATCATCGCGGGGGCCGCCGGTTTCGGGTTCGGGTCTGATGCAGGCGCGCAGGGCTTTCCTGACATGACCTACCTTATTCAGATGTCGATGCTGTTTGCCGGTATCGCCACGCTGTTTCAGACCATCGGGATGGGGCCGGTCGGCGCGCGTCTGCCGATCGTTCAAGGCACGTCTTTTGCGTTCATCCCGATCATGATCCCGCTGGTCGCAGGCAAAGGGGTCGAGGCATTGCCCGCGCTCTTTGGTGGTGTTCTGATCGGGGGGCTGTTCCATGCGCTGATCGGCACATTCATTGGCAAGATCCGCTTTGCGCTTCCGCCTTTGGTGACAGGTCTGGTGGTGACCATGATCGGTCTGGCTTTGGTCAAGGTCGGTATTCAATATGCCGCCGGTGGTGTGCCAGCAATCAACGCGCCTGAATATGGATCGCTGCTGAACTGGTCTGCCGCCTTGGTGGTGATCTTTGTCACGCTGGGTCTCAAGTTCTATGCCAAAGGCATGTGGGCCGTGTCTGCTGTCGTGATCGGCATCATTGTGGGCTACTTTTATGCGCTTCTGTTTGGCATGGTCACTTTTGAAGGCATCGCCACAAGCTGGAACCGTGCCGCTGTGTTCCAGGCCCCGATGCCTTTCAAATATGGCTTTGAAATGAGCATCGCAGCCATTGTCGGCTTTTGCCTGATGGCGTTTGTGTCGGCGGTCGAAACGGTCGGCGATGTGTCCGGGATCACCAAGGGTGGTGCTGGCCGGGAAGCGACCGACAAGGAAATCCAGGGCGCGACCTATGCCGATGGTCTGGGGTCTGCAGTTGCGGGCATCTTTGGTGGCTTTCCCAACACCTCCTTCAGCCAGAACGTCGGACTGATCGCCATGACCGGCGTGATGAGCCGCCATGTGGTGACGATTGGTGCGATCTTCCTGATCGTTGCCGGTCTGGTGCCCAAGGTTGGCGCGATTATCCGCACGATCCCGATCGAAGTGCTGGGAGGCGGCGTGATCGTGATGTTTGGCATGGTCGTGGCTGCGGGTATCTCGATGCTGTCGGATGTCAGCTGGAACCGCCGCAACATGGTGATCTTCGCGATTTCCCTGTCAATCGGCCTGGGTCTGCAACTTGACCCCAAGGCGGTGCAATACCTGCCCGATACGCTGCGCATCCTGATGACATCGGGGCTGTTGCCAGCGGCACTGATCGCGATTGTGCTGAACCTGGTCTTGCCGGAAGAGCTGACAGGCGAAGCAACCGAAGAAGTGTCAGGCGGTATGGCCGGACACGGCAAAGGAACGCTGTCCTAGCAGCACTGGGTCAATGACAATCAAAAGGCCCGGTCTTGTGACCGGGCCTTTTTCTTTTGGTTGGGGACAAGTTGTTTTTCGCGACCTGTGATCGGGGAAGCGTGGGTTTCACCCACCCTACGGATGTCCCAAACGCAGCCCCATATGGCGGTTCACATCCTTGTAAAGCAGGTAGCGAAATTTGCCCGGCCCACCTGCATAACAGGCCTGCGGACAAAAGGCGCGCAGCCACATGTAATCGCCTGCTTCGACCTCGACCCAGTCATTGTTCAGCCGGTAAACCGCCTTGCCCTCCAGCACGTAAAGACCATGCTCCATCACATGTGTTTCCAGAAACGGTATGACCGCACCCGGCTCGAAGGTCACGATGGTGACATGCATGTCGTGGCGCAAATCGGCGGGATCGACAAAGCGCGTTGTCGCCCATTTCCCGTCAGTATCGGGCATCACGGTGGGCGCCACGTCGTTTTCATTGGTGACAATCACATCGGGAGCCTCAAGCCCGGGCACCGCCTCATAGGCTTTGCGGATCCAGTGAAACCGCAGCATTGCGTCGCCGCGATTATGCAATGTCCATTCTGCTGCCGGGGGCAGGTAGGCATAGCCGCCGGGCTCCATCACGTAGGTGGCGCCGGCGACGGTGAGCGTCGCTGAGCCCTCGGCGATGAACAACACACCCTGTGCGGTTGCGTCAGATTCAGGATGGTCAGAGCCACCACCAGGGCCGACCTCCATGATGTACTGTGAAAATGTTTCCGCAAATCCGCTGAGCGGGCGCGCGATGACCCAAAGCCGGGTGTTTTCCCAGAACGGCAAGGCGCTTGTCACGATATCGCGCATCGTGCCTTTGGGGATGACGGCGTAGGCTTCGGTAAAGATGGCGCGATCTGTCAGAAGCTGATCTTGACCGGGATGACCCCCTTTTGGCGCAAAATATTTGCCTGACATAACGGCTCCTGTTGATTGAAATTCCATATGAATATGCGGGCACCCGTCGGGTGATACCACCCTGAAATGGGTGACAGGACCTATCGAGGTTTTTTGAATATCGGCGTGTTGTGACCCGGAATAGCGGTCGGCATGACCGCGCTTTAGCGCGCAAAAAGACCCGCATCGCGCGGACTTGGCCAATCATTTGAGAGAAAATTGGCTCCGACGGTAGGGATCGAAGCCATCTTCAATGAGTTTGTAAGTCATTGAAAATTATAGGTATGACCGCAACGTACCCGTGGGTGATGCCGCAGTATGATGTAGAACTTTATAGCGCATGCCAGCTACTCACGCAACTAAGGTGGGAAAGGTTGGCGTAATGCGAACTTTCGCTAACTTTGCAGAAAAGTGGATGACGCTGGAGAATGATTATCGTTCTTTGCGCGACCCGTTGCTTTGTTAGAAATGGAACCGACTGAAACCCCTTGTTTCTCGGCGGATTTTTCCCCACTTGAACTTGTTTTAAGGAGCCCAAGCCCCCATGGGCCAAATTTGCGCTGACCACAGCAACACTTTAGGTTGCATATGTCACTGCGATCAGCTTGATTGGTTCAGTTCGTAACAAGACTAATATCTTCAAGAAGTCTAAATATAATCTTACCCGCGCGCACGTATTGGTGAACTATGACAAAAAACCTTAAAGAACTCTGTAGAAAACTGACTGACTGCGACGCAAACGAGGCCCAGACTCGTCACGAAGTGATTAACACAGTCTTGCACGACATCCTTGCTTGGCCCAAAGCTTTAACAAAAGTTGAGGAATACATTGCACCAGGGTTCTCGGATTATGTCCTAACTAAGCCCAACGGAGACTTTCTATTTTTTGTCGAAGCCAAAAGAGCGGGCAAACAGTTCACTCTACCTTTTCCACATAAGGAGGGCGAAACTCACTGTTATATGTCGATCAAAACGCTTTTGACGGACGACACTATTTGTTCTGTAATGAAGCAAGTTCGTGAATATTGCATGGATACAGGTTGCGAGTATGGTGCGATAACAAACGGCAATGAGTGGGTGTGCTTCAAGTGTTTTGAAAAAGGGAAGCGATGGGATCAACTAAAAGCACTTGTGATCCGTGGGCCAGAGTTTTTCATCGATGATGAGATCAAGTCAAAGAACATCTTTTCCTACATCGCTATAACAGAACACTCTTCCCTCTCAACGCACTTGGCGAGCGCACCTCCGAAAGATCGACAAGTATACGTCGCCAAAGATCGTATTGCAGCGCACTCTCATCCTATCACCTCGAACCGGCTCGCGACAACGCTACGCCCAATTGCTAAGAGTAACTTTGGCGTCATCGAAGATCACCAAATTGAGCTAATGGACCGATGCTATGTGGCAGATCGTGGCTTTGCGCAGGTTTTGACTGGAATGCGATCAATTATCAAAGACTCCCTTACGCCTTATTTTGAAGAATATGGTGTTGAGCAGTTAGAAGACACGGGAAAAGGTGGCGCATTTGGTGGCCGTCTTACAAAAAACATTAAGAACTCCAGAGGTGGTGAGGTTCTAATTCTATTTGGTGGTAAAGGCGCTGGTAAGTCGACATTTATCCGCCGTCTTCTTCGGCATACTCCACCTAAGTGGCTGAAAGAAAACTCAGTTGCCGCCGTTGTCGATCTGCTTAACGTACCGGAGGAAAAGAGTAAGGTCTATTCCGAGATTTGGCGCCGTTTAGTCTCAGATCTTGATACCGAAAAGCTCTTAGACGCCTCACGCGACACACTGCTTAACCATCTTTTCCAAGATCGTTTCGCCATCGCTTCCAAGCAAGAATTATCAGGTCTCCCAAAAGCTGGTGAGTTGTACAATGATCGCCTAAATAATTTGGTGTCGGAATGGAAGAGAGATCATAAATACTGCGCAGAGCGCCTTGCCGTAAACTGTATCGAAAATGGAAAAGGTGTGATTGTAGTTATTGACAACACGGATCAATACGGAGGAGAAATTCAGGATTACTGCTTCACAACCGCACAAGAAATAGCTCGCAGTCTGTCGTGTGTAACCATCATTTCGATGCGCGAAGAGCGCTTCCACAATTCGAAGATTCACGGGGTACTTGATGCATTCCAGAACTCTGGGTTTCACTTAAGTTCACCAAAGCCATCAACTGTTTTTCTAAAGCGCCTTGAGTACACTATCGAAATTTTGGAAAATCCTGCCCGAAGAGGAGAATTGACCTACGTCACCGATAACGCCATGATCGCAGATTGCTGTTCCTATCTTCGTATTGTGGCCGATGGAATAAGAAAACCAAATTCCCCGCTGAATACCTTTCTTACAGCTTGCGGACATGGTGACATTCGCCTCACTCTTGATTTATTCCGCTCTTTTCTCTTGTCAGGTTACACAAATGTGCAAGAAATGTTGGATGCGGGGGGGTGGGTTTTTCAAATACACCAAGTGATCAAACCTGTAATGATCCCGTCGAGGTATTTTTACGATGAACAACTTAGTGATATTCCCAATATTTTTCAGGCTAGAGATAGCCGTCTATCCTCACACTTTACAAGCCTTAGGATTCTGCGCCGTCTTTCGAAAAGTATTGGTGCTGGTTCTACAGAATTTGTCGCCATGGCCGAGCTTCGAGCATATTTTTCGGAAAAATTCAGAATGGTTTCTGACTTCAACCTATGTCTAGATATTCTTTTGCGACATGGCTTCATCGAAGCGAACAATCGGCTTGATTATTTTGATGAAAGTGTTGATCGCGTAAGAGTAACGAACTACGGCATCTATATGCTGAAAGATTTGGCTTTCAGTTTCACATATCTTGATCTCGTCTGCATCGACTGCAACTATTTTGATGAAGAGGCATGTAACAGCATAGTTGGACTGGCTAACGAAGAATACAGGTTGTTTTCGAGCAAAAAAAGAACGGATAGAGTCCGTGTTCGCCTGCGTAGGGCCGAAGCATTTCTAAAATATCTCGTTGAGGAAGAGCAGCGTGAGATGGAAGTTTTCGACTTGAAAATTCCTAATGGGGAAACTTTTGGCGAAAAGTTATCTACCTTATTTGAATCGGAAAAGAGACGAGTGCTCGCCAGCGCAGAGAAGCAGCAATACATTCGACGGCATTAAACGGGTGTTTTTGCTGTGATCCAATAGGTTATACATATCTTCCAGCGATTTGAGGCGGTGGGTATTTGAAACGTTCATGTCACCATATTTGGCTTGAACTGGTATAACGACGCAGGGCTCAGGCGATGTCTTAGGCACACCTCTGATGTCGACATCCCAGCTTCTTGCCCCTTGATCATCCCGATAATCCGGGCTTCGGTAAAACGACTCTGTCGCATTTGTTTGCTCCTTCGAAGGTTCAGCAAACTCTACATTAAGAAGGTTCAGCAAACTCTACATTGAACTGAGGGAAGTTTCGGGGAGGGGGGGAGGTAGGTCACCTTGAACCCAAATGAAAAAGCAGCCAAACATTCGAACCAAACGCTCTCCGGCAAACAAGGGACGGTTCAATCTTAATTTCGCGGGAAAGTTTTGTGAATAATGATGGAGGCTATTTACGATACAGTTCGGTTTTTTCTTCAAGGGCGAGGCTGGCTAGCCTTCCTCAAAAATGGCTTCATTCTCCGCATCTACATGATCAGCTTGCCGGATTCCTTCTGCAAAAGCATTGAATACATCGCCGGTTGCACCGAAAATTGGCGTCTTTCGGAAATGTTCTGCCACTTCTGCACAGATACTGTCGGCCGTCTTTGCTTCCGGGTTTCCTCCTGCCCAGGCTCTGCCTGGGTGTATCGTATCCCAGGGTGACTTGTTGTTGGCCCTGGTGGTGGCTGCGTCACCATGTTTGCCGATACCGAACAAGATGCGCGTTTCATTGTTCCAGATCGGCATGAAAAGACGGATCAAGTGGTTCTCGGCTGCTGCTTGGTATCCGCTTTGCACTGCAAGCGCCCGGCACTCGAAATCGGCCAAGTCAATGCCGGCGACTTTGTCAATATTCTTCCTGTGCTCATTCAGGCGGCCAAATAGCTTTGTGCCTTGCTCGATGACGGACTTTGCACCAGTGGGTGGATCTGCCTTCCCGACATAAATGGGCGTTTCCGTCTGCGAGATTGGCGCGTAGATATCCGACGGGCCATTGTAGTAGATCGCATAAACGCCGGATCCGTATGACGCGGTGATCTCACTGAGGGGGTATCGCTCTTGTGATATCAGAGCCAGCGCCACGAAGTGTCCGATCAGCCGCGGCTCTGATGGATCGAAAAATGCATCGGGCATGCGGATGGGGTCGATATTGCGCTCTAGAACGTGCAGCGCATCTTTCATATCAGAAATAGCCGCGAGGACCTTCTTTCGCGAGGGCGGCGTCATCTCGGCATCACGGATCAGGGTAGCGAATTGCTCCAGAGCTTGGGCAGTTTCATCCGCCTTAGCAAGTTCAGGTCTGCGAGCCATTATGCTGCCTCAGACTCATCCAGACGAGCAGCGACGCTTTCTCCCACGACGCGGGCAAGCTGTGCGGGAACTGCGTTCCCGAGCTGACGCATGCATTCAGTCCATGCTCCGTGGAACTTGTAATCGTCTGGGAATGTCTGAATCCTCGCACCTTCGCGGACAGTGAAGTATCGCACTGATCCGTCGGCCCTGCGTAGCATGTTCTCTCCGCCAGGCACGCCATGCACGCCTGCCTTCAGTGTTTTTGAGGCTTCATCGAGATAACTTCCGGTGTGACCAGGATACGCCTTCGCATTTGGCTGATAGCGATGATCCGCAATGGAGTGCTTTTTTTCCGGATCAGGAAGATCTCCGATTGCGTCGCGCGTAGTTATCCAGGGCTTTGCGTCAGGCTTTTGGTCTTTCGAAAGTTTTCGTGACATCTGTAGCGCGCGACCTTCAAGGATACGATCTTTCTTCGCTACTCGATGACGATCCCAGTAATCGCCGTAAAGCTGATCCCATACAAGCGCCTCTTGCCTGTGGCCTCCGGCACCGAAGGACCATCGCGCATCAACATCATCACGGAAACCAACAAAAATAACGCGCTCGCGCCTCTGTGGAACGCCGAAATTCGCTGAGTTCAGAAGTTTCGTGACCACTTGATAGTGAAGGCCAGGGCGCTTTGTAGATGTGTGATGGCGCTCCAGTCGAGTAAGGTGGTCTTCCCAAGGTTCCCCAGACTTCGCAGTCATTTCTGGATGCTCCATCTGGAGCTTCACATACTCAAAGTATGGCAGGAAGGATGCGCGCGTGAGACCCTTTACGTTCTCAAATACGAATGCCCGAGGTCTGGCTTCACGAACAGCACGAACTGCTTGCGGAAACATATCCCGAGCATCGTCAAATGCGCGATGTCGCCCGCCGAGACTGAACGGCTGACAGGGCGGTCCACCTGAGACAAGATCCAGTTTGCCTTCATGCTGCTTGAAGTTGACCTTACGAACATCTCCTTCAACAACTTTCCATGAGGCATCAGACTTCACTCCACCGAGCACGCTATGATTTTCGCGCAACGTTTCGCAGCACCATTTGTTGTATTCCACAACGACTTCCGGGACGAAGCCAGCCTGCGCAAGTCCGATACCAAGGCCGCCAGCGCCAGCGAACAGTTCGATTGATTTTCGTGTCAATGGTTTGACAGCTTGAATGCTCGACATGCTGCTTCTCCCGCGCTCTTGTTCAGCTTAGACCAGATGGCCTGTTGGGTATCAAGAACATATTGACAACATCGACGCAAAAGCGCAGCTGCAGCACCCCAGAATTTGTAAGGTCCAAGGTTTCGCCTGGGTCTTTGGGCTTCATCGATCGGGGGTAGCTCAACATTACATGCCGAATGATCAATAAATCCAGCAAAGGTTAACATCGCCGTAATATTCTAATACACATATGACGCATAGAACATCAGGCATAAATGGTTTTTTATAACGAAGCCGTGGGCTTTAATAATTTGAAAGAGGCCTGCCCTTTCACCAGGTCCAGCAGTCTGCTGGTCGCAGGAGGATCAGGAAGGGCTTTGCCCGGACGGATCTGACGAGAAGGGGTCTCGGGGGTATCCCCTGAGCGAACGTTATGTTGTGGGGAGGGCTTGCCCGGACTGCAACATGACTAGTGAGTAGCGCAGCGGCAATTCTCACGGGTTCGTGATGCTTAATCCACAGAAAACCGCCGCGACCTGTGCCGAGATTTTCAGGGCTATAGGGTATTCTTGGGGAAAGCAGATAACCCGAGGTTCACCATGTCCGTTCACACAAAGTTTGACAATCCCCAATCCGTTGACGCTCCAAAGCCGCCGATTGTGCTGCGGTTCCAAGGGCTGCATCCGGACAACCTCGGCCGCTTTGAAATGCATGATCATCGCCGTGGTGGCGATCTCTCTCATGTTGATCTGGATGCCTCGGGGTTAAATGAGGTTTTGCACTGCGAGCCCAAATGGCAAGAAACGATCAAGGCCGAAGTCGCTACGGCAAAACGCAACAATTTTCGTGAGCGGATGGAGGCCTTGCGCAAGAAGGGCCGCAAAGCGGAGCGTGAGGCGCTCATCGCGGAAGGGGAAAGCGATCCCTGGCGGCGGTGTTCCGGCGGTCCCTTGCGCGAGGGCATCCTGACGGTAAACAAGGAATGGTTTGGCGGGACGGGGCAAGCCGAATGGGATGCGGAGAAGGTCGCGGCGTTCAAGAAAGCGGCGATGGAATTTTTGCTCGAGCATTTTCCGGAAGGGCAGTTGCGCTATGCAAATGCGCATCATGACGAGGAGGCCTTTCATATCCATTTCGTTACGGCGGTCTGGACAGAGAAAGTCACCGCCAATCGCGGGCGGCAGGTTTTGTTGCAGGCCTCATTGAACCCGCTTTTGAAGAATTACGAACATGCGCAGGATTTGGCCGGAGCAGCCTTTGCGCCCCTTGGTATTGCCCGGGGAGAGCGGCGGGCCGAAGCACGGCGGGTTGCGAAAGAAGCTGGCGGAAACGTTCCGAAAAAGCGCCGCCATGTCCCGCCGTCGGAATGGCGGGCCGATCAGCAGGCAGCGGGTCATGAGAAATCCAGCGAGATTTTGGAAACAGCACAAAGCAAAGCCAAAGAGATGATCGAAGATGGACGGACCGTCGGCAAGGCCACGATCCGGAAGTCGCGCAAACGCGCGGTAAAGGAAGCGCGTCGCAGGAAAGAGGCCGCGACGCGCGGGGTCGTGGTGGCGGAGCGCCGCCGCAAAGAAGAGGAGAGTGCAGCGGATAGCGCCTGCAAAGAGCGGGCTGAAGCCGAAGCTACGCTCGGCATTATCGAAGAAAAGGCAGCAAATATTGTTCAGACAGCGCAGGTAGCGGCGGGAGAGTTCGAGCAGGTGAAGGAGGAGATGGGGGTTGAGGTCGAAAAATTGCAGGGGGTAAGGGCGGAAACAAAAAAGGCCAAGACAGGGCTGGCTGATGTGTTGGTGGAGGTTGAGAGCGCTGCGTTGGAACGGGATCAGGTTAAGGATGAGGTGGCGGAGCAGGGCCACAAGCTTGATCTCCTTCGGTCGGCGGCGAAGAAGGAAAGTGAGGAATTGGCCCTGGCTTCAAGAAAAATTCGGTCACTGAGGTCGGCAAGGCAGGCCGAAGCGCTGGCTTTAGGCACGGAGAAAGGAAAGCGGTCAGTGGCAGAGGCTGAGTTGGCGGATGTGGAGGCCAAGGTGGTGACTGCAGAGGCAAAACTTTCAAGGGCGGTGTCTTTGATGAAAACGTTGGTGGAAGGCATCGATATGCTTGGCGGTGCCGTCTTGCGCTGGATATCCGGGCCAAAGCCAAGCGAGGAAAAGCTGGGCTGGGGGCCGAATGCGCCGAAAACCAAAGAGGACCGCAGGCGGATTGCGGCACGCATTCAGCCTGTGATGCCGAAACTGATACCCCTCGCGCAATCCATCAGCCGCACGATTGAAGAAACCTTGAACCTCGAGCGCGCAAAGATTGCCGCAGATGCAGCTTATGTTCTCGAGCAGCGCGACAATATGGAGGCGGAGCAACGGGCCGAGTTGACCCGCATTCTGAATGCGAACTCAGAAACCGACCCGACGTCTGACGGGCCGGGGACATGATCAGATCAGGGTTGGCAGCCTCTCGATGGCCGCTTGCAGGACAGCGGGCGGCGTAGGTTTGCTATAGGTGCGCTCATGGGTGTCTTTACCCTCATGACCGACGATATCGCGCAGCACCTTGTCGGTCACTTCGGGAACGTGCTCCAGCACGCCCTGAACGTAGTGGCGCAGGCTGTGGAACGACAGGCCAGCACCTCCGGTGCCAAAGGTTTTGTCGACGATCTTGCGCATCCGGCGGCCAAGTTTGCGGCCATGCTTCCCCGTTGCAGGTTCGCGCAGGTCGGGGAACAGCTCGGCTTGCCCCTTTGCGCGGGCGGCTTCCACAAAATCCAGAAAACCCAGCGTGATCAGGCGACTGTGGATCGGCACGACCCGTTTTGACGAGAAGTTCTTGATCCGCCGTATTTCGGAATCCTCGATGCTGAGGCATGGGATGCCATCGCGTTCAACAATGTCGGCCGGGGCCAGCCCTGCGATCTCTTCACGCCGCGCCCCTGTAAAAGCGCCAACCAAAGGCGACCAATAAACGCCGTTGCGGTAGATATTGGTGCCCGGATCGGTTTGGTGATATTCGGACTTCGATCCGGTCCAAACTGGAGATTTGAACAGGCGGTGCAACTCAGCCTCGGTGAACGCCTGTTTCTTGTCACAGTCGCGAACAGTGTCCTTGCGGCGCAGTTTTCCGGGCTTGAGCTTGGAATTAATCGCAATGCCCTCATCCGAGGCCCACTCAACAATCTGGCCCAGATGCTCAAGATGGCGGTTGATCGTGCCGATGGACAGCCCGACCTTTTCCGGTGGCAGTTTGGCGGCGCGGGCCATGATTTCTTCACGGGTGGCATTGCGGTCTGCAGGGCTTTTGCCCCAACTTTTCGGCAGCTTGTAAAGCGCCGCGCGAAATCCCGTGGCATCCGTTTGCCGAATCTGGCGCACGTCGCGAATGCCCGTCAGCGTGGTAAACAGGCCAGCAAAGCTCTCATATTGGCGCAGGGTCTTTTCCTCGATGCCTTCGCTGCGCTTCATGTCGTTCATGCGGGACACAACGGCGTGCATGTCGGGATCGAGAGTGTCAGCTTCTACCTCGGGGGCAGGGACAAGCTGCAGGGGGGCGGCGGGCGCCTCTGGCTCTGGTGTGAGCAATTGAGAGGCCCTGTCCCAAAGGTCATCCGCCGCCGTGTCGATATCTGCCAAGGCCTCTTCGTGCCGGTTCCATGCAGCGGACTTCCCAGCGATCAGCAAGGATACCAGCTTTACACGGTCAAAGGCCGAAAGCTGTGGATGGCCCGTTAATGCCTTGAAATCGCGCTGAATGATGTTCAGGCGGGCTTCGCTTGTAAGGTCATCGCGGATGATGTCCAGATTCAAAGATACCAATGGCTGATCAGACGTCGCTCCGTGCAGGCCGTCCGCATTCACCCTTGCCCAAGCGTCAGCAGTAGCTTGATCGTGCCGATTGTCGTCAGCGGGATCGCGGGAATCAAAGCGGTGCAGCAGTTTGAGATTCTCGATCTTTGCCCGCTCTTTGGTGATGACACTGGCAAGCCAACGCCGCGCCATGTCTGACGTGATGTGTTGGTGTCTGAGTTGCTCCATAACGATATCGCTTTCCGCACTGATCCTGCGAGACAATATATGTGCGCAGCGCGGGTCTGTCGTCCCCAGCGAGAGCTTGATATCGACGATTCCTGTGGATTGTCGCCGCAAACGACGTCGCCATTGAAAGGTATTTCCGCGTTTTGAGAGATGGGGTTGGTTCAACATTCTTTTCAGATCCGATTGGGACGGATACGAAACGGTCATGCCATCTGGCTGCAGGTGGATGTAACACCTTGATGCCACACCTACGAAGTCACGCTGTGACTTCAGTAGGTATTTCAACAACTTAAGTTGTAAATGGCTCCGACGGTAGGGATCGAACCTACGACCAATTGATTAACAGTCAACTGCTCTACCGCTGAGCTACGTCGGAACACTCGCGCCCATATAGCAATGCGATTCCGGGACGTCCAGAGGGTTTTGTGCCGATTGCAGGAAACTTCTGCGATGATCTGTGCCACGCTAGGCAAGGGCAAAAGTTGCCGTCGTTGACAGGCATGGCGTGGCGGTCACTTTGCCCCGCGTGTGAAGATCGACGAGATGGGCAAATACATTGCGCGCGGCTGCGCGATACAGCGCCGGTGCGACATCGTGATAGATCACCGTCGTAAGGTCCCCGAGGGTTCCTGCCTGCTGTTCCAGCCTTGCAAGGATCTGCGCTTCGCGGCTTTTGCGATGGGCAATCAGCCAGTCAATGCGCGCCGCAGGATCACAGACAGGGGCGCCATGTCCGGGGTAATAGACGCGCGCGGGGCACTGTTTGAGCCGCGCGCAGGAGGCCATGAAATCGGTCAGGTCCCCGTCCGGGGGCGAAACAAGCGAACTGGCCCAGCCCATCACGTGATCGCCGGTGAAAATCGCATCGCCCCAGATGAAACACAGGTGATTGCCGATATGTCCGGGCGTATGAAGTGCCGTGATCCGGCCCCATGGGCCCGACAGGCTTTCGCCATCGCGTATGATCAGATCGGGGGCGAAGATTTCGTCAATGCCTTCGCCGCCACCTGCCAGCCCGTCCTGCGCCAGCTGCTGCATGACAGCACTTCGCCCCGCAGAGCTGTTGCCAAAGGCAACGACAGGGGCATGGGTTTGCGCCGAAAGAGCCGCAGCAAGCGGCGAATGATCGAGGTGGCTGTGCGTCACAAGGATATGCGACACCGGCCGTCCGGCAATGGCCTTAAGAAGCGCGGCCAGATGGGCGGGATCATCCGGGCCCGGATCGATGATCGCAAGGGTCTGGCGGCCCAGCAGATATGTGTTCGTTCCCAAATGGGTCATCGGCGATGGGTTGGGGGCCAGCACCAGCACAAGATCATCGGCCAGAACCAGCGGTTTGCCTGCTATTGGGGTGAATTCAGGCATTACAAACACTTTCCGTTCTTGACCTGGACAGTTAGCGTAGCGCCATGTTCTTTGGCTGGCTCAAGAAATACATGCCACGCGGCCTCTACGCCCGGACGGCGCTGATTCTGGTCTTGCCGATCATATTGTTGCAATTGCTTGTCTCGGTTGTGTTCATTCAGCGCTATTTTGACGGTGTGACACAGCTGATGACAAGTGCCACCAATATCGAATTGCGGTTTTTGGTGCAGACCGCCGATGCCCAGCCTGATCCCGACACCGCCCGCGCTGCCGTGGCGCGCATTGGCGGACCATTGGAGATTGAAACAGTCCTGCCTGCAGCAGATGTCAGCCCGACGGATATCAAGCCATTCGTGGATTTGACGGGTGCCAAGGTGATTGAGGTCCTTCGCACCGGCGTTGAGGGGATCAGGGCGGTTTCGCTGGAACGGCGAAGCCGTGTCGTCATTTGGGCCGAAACCCGGCACGGGCCGCTCCGGATGGAATTTGCGCGTCGCCGGGTTTCGGCGGCGAACCCACATCAGTTGCTGGTAATCATGGTCGTATTCGGCGGGTTGATGACTGCAATCGCCTATATCTTCCTGCGCAACCAACTGCGCCCGATCAAACGCATGGCGCGCGCCGCGACCGATTACGGCAAGGGGCGGATCACCCCTTTCACGCCCACCGGCGCGGTCGAGGTGCGGGCCGCGGGGATGGCCTTTCTTGACATGCGCAACCGGATCGAGCGCCAGACCCAAAGCCGTACGATGATGCTGTCGGGTGTCAGCCATGACCTGCGGACCCCCTTGACCCGGTTGCGCCTTGGTCTGTCTTTGCTGGACCCCAAGGATTCAGAGCCGCTGGTCAATGATGTCGATGACATGGAGCGACTGTTGGACGCCTTTCTGGATTTTGCCCGTACGGATGCGGGCGACAACATGGAATCCATCGTTCCTTCCGGCATCGTGCAGGCCGTTCTGCAAGACGCAAGGCGGATGGAGCAGAACGTGACGTTGGCGGCGGTTGAAGGCCCTGATGATCCGGTCAGCCTGCGGCCGCTGGCGATCCGACGGGCGCTGGACAATCTGGTCGGCAATGCCCTGCGGTATGGCGATCGTGCAGAAATCGGCGTCAGTGTCACGGACCGCGCTGTCCGATTCTGGGTGGAAGATGACGGGCCAGGCATTCCGCCCGACCGTTACGATGAGGCACTGAGCCCGTTTGTGCGTCTCGACCCGGCGCGTAACCAGGACAAGGGCAGCGGTGTGGGCCTGGGCCTCTCGATTGTGGCCGACATCGCGCGCGCCCACGGGGGTGTGCTGCGCCTGGGCAAGAGCGAAAAGCTGGGCGGATTGAAGGCCGAGGTCGTATTGGCGCGGCTGGACGGCTAGGTCAGGTTGTTTTCGGAAATATAGTCAAAGAACGCGGCGATGGCGTCATGATCCGGTTCATGCCCCAAAAACCCGCGCATATAGGGGACCATCCGGGACATGCGCTCTGCCATCGGTTCAGATTCCCTGAGCGCATGGTACCCCAGTTGCATGAAATACAGGATGCGCCCACGCGCATCAGCGTCGATTTCGTCATAGCCATGGCGTTGGTACATGGCCTTGATCGCCTGCATCCTTTCATCATCGGCGGCATCAATGCGCGCGCGCAGCCCTGTGTCGCGCCGCGCCCATTCGCGGACCGCAAAATCAAGGCGGGTGTCGAAAATGGCGGGATTCACAAAGCATTCAAAGAAATTGCAGAGCGCTTGCGAGGCATTGCGCGCGTCGCGGTCACAATGCGCCACGATCCGCGCCGTGTTGCGCTGCGCCCATTCATCCAAAAGCGCGTTCAACAGGTCTTTGCGGTTCTGGAAATACCAGTAGAAACTGGAGCGCGAAACACCGAGCATCTGAGCCATCTTGAGGATCTTGACCTCGCCCACGCCATCATTCACGAGAATATCGCGGGCAATGTTCAGCCAGTCGTTGCGCGTGACCTTGGTATGTCCTCCCAAAGGGTCAATTGCGGGGTTGTCCCGGTCCAGAAGGGGGGGGCTACGGTTTTCCATCAGCTTTCCGGCGGCGCACCGCCCTCGCTTGTGCGTCGCGCGATATAGGCCTTCAGGCCGACTGCTTTGTCAGGGTCAACAGCGGGTCGCACATTATCCTCCAGGATTTTGGTCCAGACCGCGGTTGCGCGTGTCGAGGCATCGGTGCTGCCGCGGTCCCTCCAGGTGCCGAAATTGGCATAATCATGCACGATGGGTTCGTAAAACTCGGTATTGTAACGGGCCATCGTCTGGGTGGTGGCAAAGAAATGGCCGCTGGGGTCCACCTCTGCGATGGCGTCGAACCCGATCTCCTCCGTGCCCGCCCTGCGCCCGGCGCAAAGCTCGGCGACCATGTTCAGCACCTCGACGTCGCAAATCAGTTTTTCATAGGACACCGACAATCCACCTTCCAGCCAACCTGCGGAATGGATAATCACGGACGCCCCCGCCATCAGACAGCCCCAGAGCCCGAACTGGTTTTCATTCGCCGCCTGCACATCATTGAGGTTGGAGGCCGAACCGGCCGCACTGCGCCACGGCAGCCCCAAAAACCGGGCCATCTGGCCAGCAGCAAGTGAGGCTTGGAAATGCGCAGGCGTGCCAAATGCCGGGGCGCCTGATTTCATGTCGACGTTGGAGGTGAAAGTGCCATAGCAGACAGGTGCGCCGGGGCTGACCAGTTGCGTGAGCGTGAGGGCGGCCAGCACCTCGGTGTGGCTCAGCGTGATTGCACCTGCCACGGTGATCGGCGCCATGGCCCCCATCAGCGTGAATGGCGTGATGATGGACAATTGCCGTGCCTTGGCGAAATCAATCAGCCCCTGCGCCATGGGAATGTCCAGGGTGCGTGGGCTGTTGGTGTTGATGATGGTGTAGCAATGCGCGTCGGCTGCGAAAGCTTTGTCCGATAAGCCACGGAAATCTTGCAGCATTTCAAAACTGTCCATGACCTGCGGTGTGCCGCGCGCGAAGAAGAAAGGGAATTTGTCAGTCAGGGTCAGTTGCGCTTCGACGGTAAAGTAGTGGCGCAGATGCGTGGGAATGTCCTGTGGTTCAACCAGCGGTGACACCATCTGGAACACGTCGAAATGCTGTGTCAGCTGGATCAATTCGCGAAAGTCACGGCCCGTGCCGGCCCGCCGTCCGCGCTTGAGGTCGGTGCAATTGGGCGCACCTGCGCCGGGCTGAAAAGTCAGCGCGCCCAATTCCATTCTAAAATCGCGCTGTGGTGTGCCCGCGATGCAGTCAAACGCCTTGGGGGCCGATGCAATGGCCGCCGCGACCAGATCGCGCCCGATAAACACCATCTCGCCATCGACACGTGCGCCGGCTTTGGCAAAAACGCTGCGCGCCTCGGGCAGCAGGACCTTCATCCCCAGCTCTTCCAGCGTGCGCAGGGCCGTATCATGCATGTTTGCAATCTCGTCGGTCGAAAACACATCCATCGGCGGAAAGGGATTGCGCAATTGCCGGTAATTCACCGTGCGGTGGGTTGCAGGCGCATTGCCGCGCCCGCGCCGCCCTTTGCGTTTGGGGTGCTCTGTCACGATCAGCCCCGCATCGCGTGACCCTGCGGGTCATAAGGCGAAGCTGCGATGACCGTGCACTTTCGTTCCACTCCGACAATATGCACGCGCAGTTCTGTGCCCTCGGCGGCCAGATCGCGATCGACCATTGCCATGGCCAACGACATATCGGTGGTGTGCCCGTAACCGCCAGAGGTGACAAAGCCCACACGCTTTCCGTCCTTCCAGATCGGTTCATAGCCGCTGGCGTCGGCATCTTCGGCGGCAACCTTCAAGGTGACAAGCCTTTGGGCGGGGCCGTTGCCATCGCGCTCTGCAATTGCTGCGGACTTGCCGACAAAATCGTCCTTGTCCCAGTCGATCCAACGGTTCATGCCGGTTTGGGCGGCGGTATAGGCCTGGGTGAATTCTGCGCTCCAGATGCCAAAGCTCTTTTCCAGACGCAAAGACAGCAAGGCGTTGAACCCGTATTCGCCGATGCCCAGATCAGCACCCGCTTCAAGCAACAGCGTGCGCAGCGCGATATGATGCACTGCCGGACAGTGGATTTCATAGCCCAGCTCACCCGCGACTGACAAACGCCCGATCCTGACTCTGTGCAGCCCGATGTCAAATTCGCCGCACCCCATGAAGGGCAGGGCGGCGATGTCCCCATCTGTCAGTTTTTCCAGCACTTTCAGGCTGTTCGGTCCGGCCAGCGAAAAGCCGACCGTCGCATCGGAGATGTCTTTCACCACCACGTCGGCGTCGCCCATGTGATCGTGGAACCAGCGCATGTGCCAGTCGCGCAAATAATATGACCCCATGATCCAATAGGTGCCGTCACCCCAGTTAAAAACGGTCAGATCCCCTTTCATGCGGCCCTGAGGCGACAGCATCGGGGCAAGCCGCGCGCGGCCCGCCGCGGGCAGTTTCGAGGCCATGATGTAGTCAAGCCAGCCTTCCGCGCCAGCACCCGACACTTCGAACCGCGAAAAGCCGGAAATATCCAAAAGCCCGACATTTTCCCGGACATTCCGGCATTCCGCCGCAACGATTTCATGCGCGTTCGAGCGTCTGAGCGAGGGTTTTTCCTCAAAGTCGGGGGTTGGCGCAAAGTAAAGCGGCACCTCCAGCCCCCAGCTGGCCCCCCAGCGACAGCCAGCGGCGGACATATCCGCATAGGCCGGTGCCATTTTCAGCGGCCGGCCGGCGGGCAGTTGTTCATTTGGGTAGGTCATCACGAAGCGGCGGGTATAGAATTGACCTGTGGTTTGCTTGATGAATTGCTTGTTCTGGGCAAAATCGCCGTAACGCGCCACGTCCATGCCAAAAACATCCGCCTCGGGTTCGCCGTGGATCATCCATTCGGCCAGAGATTTGCCCACACCGCCCCCTTGCAGGAACCCTGCCATGACCGCACAGGCGCACCAATATCCCGGTTTGCTGCGCACCGGACCGACCAGCGGGTTGCCGTCGGGTGAAAAGGTAAAGGCCCCGTTCACCCATGTTTTCACACCGACCTCTTGCAGGGCCGGATAGCGCTCAAAGCCAAGGATCAGTTCTTTCTCGATCCGGTCAGGGTCTTCCTGTTGCAGTTCAAAACCATAATCCCAGGGCGCGCCGTCCATGTTCCAATGCTGGTGATCGACCTCGTATATGCCCAAAAGGATACCCTTCTGGTCCTGCCGCATATAGGTGAACCCTTCGAGGTCCACGGTCATCGGGACCTCGAAATCCAGCTCTTCGAGTTCGGGGATCGTATCGGAAATCAGGTAGTGGTGGTTGAGCGGGGACACGGGCAGTTCAATCCCCGCCATGCGCCCCACCTGCTTGGCCCAGAGGCCCGCGGCATTGACCACATGTTCGGTGTGGATCGTGCCTTTTTCGGTGATGACCTCCCAGCCATCCGCTGTCTGGTTCAGTTCCAGCACGCGGTTGTGTTCAATCACCTCGGCGCCGTGTTTTCTGGCGGCACCCGCATAAGCATGCACGGTGCCGGTGGTGTCGATATACCCTTCCCGGTCCGCCCACATGCCACCAAGGATGCCATCGGTGGACATGATCGGGCAAAGCTCTTTGGCCTCTTGCGGGGAAATCAACCGGCAATCTTCGATGCCGATGGATTGAAATGTGCGATAAGCCGATTGCAGCCACTCCCAGCGGTCAGGCGTCCCTGCGAGGGTAATACCCCCCGTCATGTGCAGGCCGATGTTCTGGCCTGATTCCTTTTCGATCTCGCTGAGCAGGTCAATGGTGTAGGCTTGCAAACTGGCGATGTTGGGGTCTGCGTTCAGCGCATGAATTCCCCCTGCCGCATGCCAGCTTGACCCTGCGGTCAGGACCGATCTCTCGATCAAACACACGTCTTTCCAGCCATATTTCGCCAGATGATACAGCACCGATGTGCCGACCACGCCGCCGCCGATCACAACGGCCTGATAGTGGGATTTCATGGCCAGTCGCTCCTGCTGTCCTGTTTCTCAGCGGCGGTATCTATACACCACTGTCCAGAACACTGCCTTGTATTGGACAGTCCTGTCCAGAAAAAACCGCAGCTTGGGGCTGGCGCTACTGTTGCACCATCGCGTCACGCCAGGCGCGCAGAAAGGCATCGCGGTTCAGCCGGTCGAGATAAACCAAAAGCGCAGGTCCCAGGCGGATAGGACCATAGGCGCGGGCCTCGGGTGTTTCGGCGGCGCTCAGGGGGGGCAAGGCCCAGACAGTGGAGTTTTCACGCATCCCTTCCTGCAAAAGCCTGTCCAGAAACAAGCCGGCCGCTTCGGTCTCGGTTGCCGTTGCCGGAATGAGCGCCGTGCGCAGCATGACCGTGGCGTAGTCTTGCAGGTCCAGTATTTCCAGCCGGTCATCGCGTGCGATCCGCTCTGCCGCGTAGGACCCCAGCACATTGTAGGCCAGCGCAAGGCGGCCAGAGGCGACCTCATCAATCATCTGGCCCGAACAACAATAAAGCTCTGTGCCGCGCCGCCCCATCAGTTCTGACAACCGCCAGAAGGTATCGGAGTTGCGCGCTTCCTGCGTGGCAAAAAGATACCCCAGCCCGCTGGTCTGGACATCATAGGTGCCGATCTTGTTTTCAAACGCATCAGGGTTCTGGCGCAGCAGGGCGATCAGCTCTTGCCGGGTCTTGGGGCGTTCCAGACCGGCAAAGAGGTCCTGCGAAATAACCGCGACCGCCGGTTCTGCGGTAAAGGCAAAGACCTGATTGCGCCAGCGCGCCCAGGTTGGCAGGCTTTCGGTCACGGGCGAGCTATAGGCCTGTGCCGCACCATCGTTGGCCAGTTGGAATTGCAGGTCCATGGCCGACGACATGGCCACGTCGAACACTCCGCCTTGCGTGATGGCCGTGTGCAGCTCGGCGCTGGAGGTCACAGAATAATCTATGCCAATTGTTGGGTTTTCGGCCTGGAATTGCAGAATGAACGGCTCAAACACGTCCAGATCACCGGTGGAAATGACTTTGACGACCGTATCCCCGGTTCCGGGGTAAAGCCTTTGATCTTCCAGCTCCAGCGCGACCAGAGGTCCTGCGAGATTGGTCAACCAAAGCGCGGCACTCAGGCAGCGGGCAAGATCAGGGAAACGCATGCGCCTGCTCCGTTTTTGGGGTTGGTCAGTTCTATGCGCCCGCCGTGGGCGTCCAGCACCTCTTCGGCGATGGTCAGGCCAAGGCCAGAGCCGACAACCTGTGCGACGTTGCTGCCGCGTTTGAACCGCGTGGTCAGGTCAGGCAGGGAATCTGCCGAAAATCCACGCCCCTGATCGCGCACGACCAGGCGCCAGTTGGACGGATCCGCGCGGTCCAATGTCACGGTAATCTCTGTTTCAGCGGGCGAATATTTGACCGAATTGTCCAGCACATTGCGCAACGCGCTTTCCAGCAGGATGGCATCGCCCAGCACGAAGGCTGGCCCTTTTGCGTCAAGTTCCAGGGCGATATCCTTCATCTCAGCGGTGGGCTGCAAGCCGCTGGTCACCCGCGCCGCAAGGTCAGCCAGATCGATCTGTTCCTGCGCCAGGGCATCAGCCCGAAAGCTCACCGTGGCATGATCGAGCAACTGACTGGCAGAGCGCGAGCTTTCATCAACCGCGCGAATGATCCGGCGCAGCATTTGCTTTTCAGTGTCCTTTTCGACCGTATGCAGCGCCAGTTCAGCCTGCGCGCGGACCGTGGCAAGCGGTGTGCGGACGCGGTGGGCGGCTTCGGCGATGAATTCCTCGGATCGTCGGATCGATTGGCCAAGGCGATCCATCAGTCGGTTGAGCGCAACAAGAAGCGGCGACAATTCGTCCGGCACCTTTCGTCGCAGCGGACGCAGATCAGCCGGTCCGCGTCGCGTTACAGCCTGCGCAAAGCTGTTGAGCGGTTTCAGCGCGTTTCCGGCAGCGAATGCCCCCAGGCCGACGGCGAAAACGAAAAGCGCGACGGAAAGACCGGCGGCGGTCTGTGACAGACCTGATCCGATCGCCTCGACCCCGGTGCGGGTCTGCGCGACCGTGACCAGGACCGGCACGGGTTGCTGGCCGGCCAGAACGGTGCGCCTGACAGTCACGGTTCGCACCTGATCGCCGCGAAAATCGATGGTGCGCACCGCCACCTCGCCGGGCCGTTCGGGCGTGTTGGGCGGGATCAGATCATCATAGCCGGTCAGCGTTTCGCCGTTCGCGGCGACACGGTAGAACACCCGATCCTCGCCAATCGCATCCAGCATGGCGAAGGCCGAATAGGGCAGTTCCAGCAGGATGGTGCCCTGTTCGCTGCGCAGCGCCTCTGCGATTGAGGTCGCGGAGGCGACCAGAACATTGTCCTGCGTCCGCTCTGCCGCTTCGCGGGCAAAGCTGGTGACCATCCACCATGACAGGATCGCAAGGACAGCCGCGATACCCGCAAGAAGGATCGTCAGGCGTTGGCCAATGGAACGCCACCAGAACGGACCTGCGACGGCGTTGCTCATTCCCAGGTCATCCGATAACCGACACCGCGCACGGTTTCGATTTCGACACCTGCGGCCAGCAGACGTTTGCGAAGCCTGCCAACATAAACCTCGATAGCGTTTTCACTGACATCCGCATCTTGCGAAAACAAACGATCGAGCAACTGGGACTTAGACAGGATCTGCCCCTTGTTGCGGGCGAAAACCTCCAAAAGCCTGAGTTCCCGGTTCCGCAAAGGTTTGATCTCGCCGGCATGGCTCAATGTGCCGCCAGAGGGATCAAAAAGCGCATCTCCCAGCGGGATCAGCGCGGGTGTAGGTGTTCCGCGTCGTCGCAAAACGGCGCGACATCTCGCCTCTAACTCGCCAAAATCAAAAGGTTTTGTGATATAATCGTCGGCGCCCAGATCAAGCGTGTCAACGCGGTCCGAGACCTGGCTGCGCGCGGTCAGGACGATCACGGGCAGGCGCTCTGCGGTCCGGGTCCTGCGCAGGAACTGGCGTCCGTCACCGTCAGGCAGCATCACGTCAAGCAGCATCAGATCGTAGTCTGCCACAGCCAGCCATTCATCGGCCTCTGCCAGTGTCTTGGCGTGATCAACGGCATGCCCATCCAGCGAAAGCCGGGCCATGACGGCCTCGCCCAATTCCATGTTATCCTCAACGAGCAGAAAGCGCATTGATCCGTCACTCCTTCGTGCAAGCGGGCAAATTCCTTTTTCGGCGCCAGTTTCCGGGGGCCGTGTCAGGCTTGTGTCAGCTTGGCATGCGGTAGTGCAGCATGGGCGCGGAAACCCCGCCTGTCAAATGGGAGGAAACCACATGACAATGAACATGACCCGCCGGGTTGTGATGGCCGCTGCTGCCGTCACACTGGCATTCGCAAACCCTGCAAGCGCAGGTGGCCATCAGGTGATGGACGAGATTAACTTTCTGATCCCCGGCGGCGCCGGTGGCGGCTGGGACGGCACAGCACGTGGCACGGGCGAGGCGCTGACAGGTGCAGGCCTTGTGGGCACGGCATCTTACGAGAACATGTCCGGCGGCGGTGGCGGTGTGGCGATTGCTCACCTGATCGAGAACGCCGATTCGCTGCAAAACACCATGATGGTGAACTCGACACCGATCGTGATCCGCTCACTGACCGGCGTGTTCCCGCAAAGCTTTCGTGACCTGACGCTTGTTGCTGGCACGATTGGCGACTATGCCGCGATCGTCGTGAACACAGACAGCGCGATCCAGTCGATGGATGATCTGCTGGCAGCTTACCGCGAAGACGGGATGAGCTTTGCCATTGGCGGAGGGTCGGTTCCTGGTGGTCTTGACCACCTTGTCGCTGCATCCGTGATGCAGGCTGCCGGCGAAGATCCGACCGCGTTCAACTATATCCCTTACGATGCTGGTGGTGCCGCGATGGCCGGCTTGCTGTCCGGTGAAATTCAGGCGCTGTCCACAGGTTTCTCCGAAGCGGTGGCACTGGCCCAGCAGGGTGAAGTCCGTATCTTGGGTGTGACCTCCGAAGAGCGCGTTGGTGCCTTCGAAGATGCGCCAACCATGATGGAACAGGGTCTCGATACCACCTTCGTCAACTGGCGTGGTTTCTTTGCGGCCCCCGGTCTGCCTGACGATCAGCTTGCAAAAATGCAGGCGGCGGTTGCTGCAATGTACGACACGCCAGAGTGGGAAGAAGTCCGTGCCCGCAACGGTTGGGTGAACATCTACAACAATGGCGATGACTTCCGCACCTTCCTTGAAGGGCAGGAGCGGGTGATTGGCGATCTGATGAAGACCCTGGGCTTCCTCTAGGGCGCGCGAAACAAGATTGGGTCGTCCCGCACGGATGCGGGGCGACCGGACACATAGGAATTTTCGGGGAGGGAAGTTCATGGCGCTGGATCGTTGGATCGCGCTGATCTTTGTCACATTCTGCGGCGTCTACGGGTATGCTGCATTCTTTACGATGGATCAGCTTCTGCCCCCTTTCATGCAACGCAACCCGGTCTGGCCCTCGACCTTTCCCAAGGTGCTGTCGGTTCTGGGGATCATCGTTGGCCTGATCGTCTTGTTCGGGGTCGAGAAAACCGAAGAAAGCGATGGTGAGCCAAGCGCCACCGAGATCAATTACCGCCGCCTTGGTGATTATAAGATCGGGCAGGCGCTGATGTTGCTGGGTCTGATGGTGCTTTATGCGCTGATGCTGCGCCCGGCGGGTTTTCTGATATCGACAACGACGTTTCTGGTTATCGGCAGCGCGATCCTTGGGGAACGCAAGTTCCATATCATGATCCTTGTGTCGGTCCTTGCCACCGGCTTTGTCTGGTATCTGGTGCAAGAGGTGCTTGGCATCTTCCTGCGTCCTTTTCCGTTTTTCATGGGGATGTGAGCAATGCTTGAAGGTATTCTGATCGGCCTTGAGGCCGCTTTTTCGGTCAAGAACATTCTCATGGTTGTGGCTGGTTGTCTGATCGGCACGTTCATCGGCATGCTGCCCGGTCTGGGGCCAATGTCGATCATCGCAATCATGATCCCTGTGGCGATTACGCTGGGCGATCCGGCGGCGGCGCTGATCCTGCTTGCCGGCGTTTACTATGGCGCGATTTTTGGCGGGTCCACCTCATCGATCCTGCTCAATGCGCCGGGGGTCGCCGGCACGGTCGCAACCAGTTTCGATGGCTACCCGATGGCGCGCAAAGGTCAGGCCGGCAAGGCGCTGACGATTGCCGCCGTGGCCAGCTTTGCAGGCGGCACGATTGGCGCGATCCTGTTGATGATCTTTGCGCCCGCCTTGTCATCCGTCGCACTGCTGTTCCATTCGGCTGAATATTTCGCGCTCATGGTCGTGGGGCTTTCGGCCATCGCCGCCTTTGCAGGCACCGGGCAGGTGGCCAAGGCGCTGATGATGACGATCCTTGGCCTGATCCTTGCCACAGTCGGCGAAGGCGCGCTTTTCAATATGCCCCGCTTCACGATGGGCCTGATGGACCTGCAATCGGGCATCAGCTTTATCACCCTGGCCATGGCCATGTTCGCGCTGCCCGAAGCGTTGTTCCTTGTCCTCAACCCCGCACGCGGGGCCAGCAACGCCGAAGGCGGCAGCAACAAGATCACCAATCTGCGGTTTTCACGTGAAGAAGGCAAAGCGATGATCCCGGTGATCGGGCGGCAATCGGTGCAGGGGTTCTTTATTGGCGTGCTGCCGGGGGCGGGGGCCACGATTGCGTCTTTCCTAGGCTATGCTGTGGAACGCAACATCGCCAAAGGCGGCGAGCGAGAGGAATTCGGCAAAGGCTCGGTCAAAGGCCTCGCCGCGCCCGAAACCGCCAATAACGCGGCCTGTACCGGGTCCTTCGTGCCTTTGCTGACCTTGGGCATTCCCGGTTCCGGCACAACGGCCATTCTGCTGGGCGCGCTGATTGCTCTCAACGTCACCCCCGGCCCGCGCCTGATGACGGATACGCCAGAGATTTTCTGGGCGGTCATCATCTCGATGTTCATCGGCAATCTGGTATTGCTTGTTTTGAACCTGCCGCTGATCCCCTATATCGCGAAAATTCTTTCCATTCCGCGTAATTACCTGATCCCCTTCATCCTGTTTTTTACGCTGATGGGGGCCTATATCGGGCAGAACAATGCGACTGAGCTGTTGATGCTGGTCGGCCTTGGGGTGATGGCGACGATCTTCCGCTTTGCCGATTACCCGCTGGCACCACTGCTGATCGGTTTCATTCTTGGCACCATGCTGGAGGATAATTTCGCCCGCTCCATGCAGCTTTATCGCGGTCTTGGGTTTATCCTTGAACGGCCCATGACGCTGGGGCTGCTGGTGCTGGCTGCCCTTCTGGTCCTGCTGCCCAGCTATCGTGCGCGTCGGGCGCGCAAGCGGGCCGAAGGCGTGGCGGATGGGGATTGAAAATTGCGCTCTAGGCGTTTGCCCAAATGTGAGTGATACTGCCTGCATCGCATGAACCATCAATGGTCATCCCTGCAAAAGGCGCGCATCTGATGTTCAAATCCGGTCAGATCATCCGGTCCAAGCCACGCATCCCCGAAATGGACGCCGGGCGGCATCATCGCGCCAGGCTGGGGTTCATCCTGATGTCCACCGACCTGGCAACAGAGGCTGATTTGTTCAATATGGCCCCCCAGGGTGTGGGCATCCATATCACCCGGCTCAAGACGGACGATTACACCACCAATGAGACCCTCGCCCGCCACATCGACCACATGGCCGATGCGGCGGCGCGCTTGCAGCCCGATGTGAAGCCGGATGTCATCTGCTATTGCTGCACCTCGGGCTCCATCGTCTGCGGAGAGCAGAACATCTTTCGCGAGATCGCCAAAGGCGCCCCCTGGGCGCAGCCAATGTCCATAGTGACCGGGGTGGTCGATGCTCTGCGTGAAATCGGCGCCAAAGGAATAGTCCTTGGCACGCCCTATCTGGATGAGATCAACACCGTCGAGGCAGAATACCTGATGACATCCGGGTTTGACCTCCTGGACGTACAGGGTTTGCAAATCGACACCGGCATCTGCTTTGGACAGGTGACGCCGGCATATTGGAAACAGTTCGCGGTCGAGATTGATCGCCCGGACGCAGATGCGTTGTTTCTGTCATGCAGCGGGATACGCGCGCTGGAGGTGGTCGAAGAGATCGAGCAGGCGATTGGCAAGCCGGTCATAACCTCGAACCAGGCCCAATTCTGGTCTTGTCTGCGACGCGCGGGTGTGATGGATGAATTGAAGGGCTTTGGCCGGATATTCAGCTACCCCGGCTCGTTGCTGGAACCAACCGTTTCGGGCTAAGGGATTGGGCGACATGAAATCAAGCACACCCCTGCGCGGTTTTTCCGACGCCGAGTTCGCGGCAAGGACGCAAGCTGCGCAGGCGCTTATGGCGGCAGAGGGCCTTGATGGCCTGCTGATGATGACCGAACCAGAGGTGCAGTACTTCACGGGTTTCCAGACGCTGTTCTGGCAAAGCCCCACGCGACCCTGGTTCGTTTTCATCCCCGCATCCGGCAAACCCATCGCCATCATTCCTGAAATTGGCGCGCGCCTCATGCGCAAGACATGGATCGATGACATCCGCACATGGCCCGCCCCGCGCCCTGCCGATGATGGGATCAGCCTGTTGACAGAGGTGCTGGCGGGTTGCGCCAAGGTCGGTGTCTTGAAAGGCCATGAGACGCAACTGCGGATGCCGCTGGCAGATTGGGAGCGGTTGGTGCAAGCGCTGCCAAAGGTCCGTTTCGCGGATGCCACGCAACTCGTCCGTTCCCTGCGGATGGTGAAATCCGCGTCCGAGATTGAAAAACTGGCTGCAATCTGCGCGATCGGCTCCGCCACTTTTGCCAAGGTGCCGCAATTTGCCCGTGAAGGCGTGCCATTGGACCAGGTTTTCCGGGATTTTCGCCGCGAAGCTTTGGCGCAGGGGGCGGATAGTGCGCCTTACCTTGTCGGCGCCTCTGCGCAGGGGGGATATACGGACGTGATTTCCCCGCCCGACGGCACGCCGCTTGCTGCCGGGGACATTCTGATGCTGGACACCGGGTTGGTCCGGGATGGCTATTTTTGTGATTTTGACCGCAACTGGGCTGTCGGCCGCGCCGGTGATCCCGCACGTCGGGCCTATGATGTGCTGTGGCGGGCAACCCAAGCGGGGATCGCGGCGGCCCGGGCGGGCAACACTGCGCAGGACCTCTTTATGGCGATGTCAGCAGTTATTGCCGAGATGGACGACAGCGGGGGTGATATCGGGCGATTGGGGCATGGGTTGGGCCTGCAACTGACCGAGCAACCTTCGCTGGCCGCATTTGATACGACGCCGCTGCGGGAAAATATGGTCATCACCCTGGAGCCCTCGCTGTCTTATGGTGACGGATTGATGATGGTGCATGAGGAAAACATCGTGGTGACCGGGCAGGGCGGTCGCCTGCTCAGCACCCCTGCGCCAGACGCCTTGCCGGTGATCTAAGGCAATGCGTCGCAGCGCCGGTCAAAACATCTTGCGCGGAGGATAAGAACGGGGCAAGCTGCCACGCAATCGACGTCGGGAGAACCAACGCAGTTGGTGCCGAAGGAGCAACCGCCCCGGAAACTCTCAGGCCACCGGACCGACGCTGACGAGAAGACTCTGGAGAGTGGCGCGAACAACCGTGCCCGCCGAAGGGATAGCAATCTCAGGCGCAAGGGACAGAGGGGGCATCACGCGCGAAGGCAGCAGCTTTCACGCCCAGGTGGTGCCGTTTGCTGGATTGATATCTGCGCGGCCCGAACGAACCGGAGGCCATTGATGTCAGATCTGCAGAAAACACCGCTCTTTGATCTTCACCTTGCGTTGGGGGCCAAGATGGTCGCGTTCGCAGGCTATGACATGCCGGTCCAATACCCGATGGGCGTGATGCAAGAACATGTGCATACGCGGACAAGGGCGGGCCTGTTTGATGTCAGCCACATGGGGCAGTTGCAGATCGCAGGCGCGGATTATGCGACCGCGGCGCTGGCGCTTGAGGCGCTGATCCCCGTGGATATCCTGGGGTTGCAGGAAAGCCGCCAGCGCTATGGATTCCTGACCAATGAGGCTGGTGGCATTCGCGATGACCTGATGCTGGCCAATCGCGGAGATCACATCTTTGTCGTCGTGAACGCAGCCTGCAAGGCAGAAGATATCGCCTATATGCAGGCGGGCCTGTCCGGCGTCACCCTGACAGAGATCACCGACCGCGCCTTGCTGGCCTTGCAGGGCCCCGCCGCTGAGGCAGTGCTTGGGGCACTGAACAGCGAGGCAGCCGACATGCGGTTCATGGATGTTGCCACGCTCAGGCTTGCGGGTGTGGAGTGCTGGGTGTCGCGGTCAGGCTACACGGGCGAGGATGGATATGAAATCTCGGTGCCAGCGGCGCAGGCGACGGATTTGGCCAAGGCGCTCCTGGCCCATGAAGATGTCGCGCCCATTGGCCTTGGCGCGCGCGACAGCCTGCGCCTGGAGGCCGGGCTTTGCCTTTATGGCCATGACATTGATGCGACGACGACTCCGGTTGAAGGCGCGCTGAACTGGGCGATCCAGAAGCTGCGCCGCAGCGGGGGAGACCGGGCCGGCGGGTTTCCCGGCGCGGATGTGATTCTGGATCAGTTGCAAAACGGGGCCGATCGCAAACGGGTCGGGCTGCGCCCCGAGGGCCGCGCGCCGATGCGCGAAGGCGTTGTGCTGTTTGCCGATCAAACGGGTGATGCACCCATCGGTCAGATCACCTCGGGCGGGTTTGGCCCGACCATCGGGGGGCCCATGGCGATGGGCTATGTGCCCAGCTCCCTTGCCGCCACCGGAACCACGGTTTTTGGCGAGCTGCGCGGCAAGCGCTTGCCGCTGACAGTGACGGGCCTGCCCTTTACCCCTGCCAATTTCAAACGCTAATCCAACGGAGAAGAACTCATGAAATATACCGAAGAACATGAATGGCTGCGCACCGAAGGTGATCTGGTTGTCGTCGGCATCACGGAACATGCGACGACCCAACTGGGCGATATCGTCTTTGTCGAATTGCCCGACGTGGGAGATACGGTTGCCAAGGACGATGAGGTCGTGGTCATCGAAAGCGTCAAGGCTGCCTCCGATATCAGCGCCCCGCTGGATGGTGAAATCGTTGAGGTGAACGCCGATCTGGCCGACAATCCGGCTTTGGCCAATGAAGACGCCACAGGGGCCGGCTGGTTTTTCAAGATCAAACCCACCGATGCGTCTCAGACGGACGAATACATGGACGAAGCTGCCTATAACGCAATGATCGCCTGACCCTAGCGGAGCCTGACATGACCTTCACCCCCACCGATTATCTGCCCTACGACTTTGCCAACCGACGCCATATCGGCCCATCGCCTGCCGAAATGGAAAAGATGCTGCAGGTGGTTGGTGCCAAGGACCTTGATGCACTGATTGACGACACGGTGCCGGCAATGATCCGGCAAGAAACGCCGCTGGATTTCGGCAAACCGATGTCGGAACGCGAATTGCTGCATCACATGAAAGAGACAGCGGCCAAGAACAAGGTGCTGACCTCATTGATCGGGCAGGGATATCACGGGACGGTCACGCCGCCCGCAATCCAGCGCAATATCTTTGAAAACCCGGCGTGGTATACGGCCTATACGCCCTACCAGCCCGAGATATCGCAGGGGCGGCTTGAGGCCTTGCTGAACTTTCAGACGATGGTGTCGGACCTGACAGGGCTGGACATCGCCAATGCCTCCCTGCTGGACGAATCCACGGCCTGCGCCGAGGCGATGACGATGGCCCAGCGCGTGGCCAAATCGAAGGCCAAGGGGTTCTTTGTGGACGAAAACTGTCACCCGCAAAACATCTCGGTCATGAAAACACGGGCCGCCCCCCTGGGGATCGAGGTCATCGTGGGCGATCCTGATGATCTGGAACCCGAAGCCGTCTTTGGGGCGATCTTCCAGTATCCCGGCACCTTTGGCCGGTTGCGTGATTTCACGGCACCTATCGAAAAGCTGCACGCCGCCAAGGCCATAGGCGTGATTGCCGCCGATCCGCTGTCGCTGACGCTCTTCAAGGAACCCGGCGCCATGGGGGCAGACATTGCGCTGGGCAGCACGCAGCGCTTTGGTGTGCCAGTGGGGTATGGCGGCCCGCACGCGGCCTATATGGCCACCAAACAGGCCTACGCCCGGTCCATGCCGGGCCGAATTGTGGGTGTGTCCATTGATAGTCATGGCAACCGGGCGTACCGGCTGTCCCTGCAAACCCGCGAACAGCATATCCGTCGCGAAAAGGCGACCTCGAATGTCTGTACCGCGCAGGCGCTTTTGGCGGTAATGGCTGGATTTTATGCTGTGTTTCACGGGCCAGAGGGGCTCAAGGCAATTGCCCAGCGCATTCATCGCAAGACGGCGCGGTTGGCAGAGGGGCTGAAAGACGCGGGGTTTGATGTGCGCCCAGCCACGTTCTTTGACACGATCACGGTCGAGGTGGGGTCGCTGCAGGCGGCCGTCATGGCCTCTGCGGTCAAGGAGGGGATCAACCTGCGTGCCGTGGGCAAGACCCAGATCGGGATCACGCTGGACGAACGCACGCGCCCCGACACGATTGAAGCGGTCTGGCATGCCTTTGGGATCGCCCGTGAGGACAAGGATTATACGCCCCATTATCACGTTCCTGAAAAGCTGATCCGCACAACCGATTATCTGACCCACCCGGTGTTTCACATGAACCGGGCCGAGACCGAGATGATGCGTTATATGCGCCGTCTGGCGGATCGCGACCTTGCGCTGGACCGGGCCATGATCCCGCTGGGATCCTGCACCATGAAGCTGAATGCCGCCGCAGAAATGATGCCGGTGTCCTGGGACGAGTTTTCGCTGCTGCACCCTTACATCCCTCGCGATCAGGCCGCGGGCTATCTTGAGATGATTGATGATCTGTCGGCCAAGCTGTGTGATGTGACCGGCTATGACGCGATTTCGATGCAGCCCAATTCGGGCGCGCAGGGTGAATATGCCGGGCTTTTGACGATTGCGGGCTATCACCGCGCCAAGGGGCAGGGGCATCGCAACATCTGCCTGATCCCGATGTCGGCGCATGGGACAAACCCGGCCTCGGCGCAGATGGTTGGCTGGAAAGTCGTGCCTGTCCGATCCGCAGAAAACGGCGATATTGATCTTGATGATTTCCGCGCCAAAGCCACTGAACATGCCGAAAACCTGGCAGGTTGCATGATCACATACCCCTCAACCCACGGCGTGTTTGAGGAAACCGTGATAGACGTGTGCCAGATCGTGCATGACCATGGCGGGCAGGTCTATATTGATGGGGCCAATATGAACGCGATGGTCGGCCTGTCGCGCCCTGGCGATCTGGGCGGCGATGTCAGTCACCTCAACCTGCACAAGACCTTCTGCATTCCCCATGGCGGTGGTGGACCGGGCATGGGGCCGATTGGGGTGAAAGAACACCTGACCCCCTATCTGCCCGGCGATCCGGTCACCGGCGAAGGGGCGGTGTCAGCGGCGGCCTTTGGCTCGCCCTCGCTCTTGCCGATCTCCTGGGCCTATTGCCTGATGATGGGGGGCGCGGGGCTGACGCAGGCCACGCGGGTGGCGATCCTGAATGCCAATTACATTGCCAAGCGCCTGGAAGGGGCCTTTGATGTGCTTTACCGCGGGCCGACAGGCCGGGTGGCGCATGAATGTATCATTGACACGCGCCCTTTCGCCGATAGCGCAAATGTGACGGTTGATGACATTGCCAAGCGGCTCATGGACTGCGGCTTTCACGCGCCAACGATGAGCTGGCCAGTGGCAGGTACGCTGATGATCGAACCCACCGAATCCGAAACCAAGGCCGAGCTGGACCGATTTTGCGATGCCATGCTGGCAATCAGGGCCGAGATAGCGGCGATTGAAAAGGGCGAAATGGATGCCGAAAACAACCCATTGAAGAATGCGCCTCATACGATGGAGGATCTGGTGATCGACTGGAACCGCCCCTACAGCCGCGAAACCGGGTGTTTCCCCCCGGGCGCCTTCCGGATTGACAAGTATTGGCCACCGGTAAACCGGGTGGACAATGCCTGGGGTGACAGAAACCTGACCTGCATTTGCCCGCCTATGGAGGACTATCTGGACGCGGCTGAATAGCCCCGACGCAAAAGCCCCCATCGCTGCAACACGAAAGAGTCCGATGGAAATTTTGCGCCCTCAGGCGGGTCATTCTCAGGTTCGCTTGTCAGTCACTTGTTTGCGCTGCTGGGGCCGTTGCCCTTGCCGCCGGGCTGCGCATATGGCGTGTCAGATCGCTGACCAGTCATCGTCGCAGCAATTGGGGCGCCACTGCCGCCGCTGTTGTTGGCGCTGTTGCCGGTGATGCCGTCCCAGCGACTGTTGCCTACGGGCTTGCCATTGCCGGGGTTCCCGGCGGTATCAGCAGGTGGCTCGCAATCGGGGATGCACTCATCGCCATCCTCACCTGCGAAACCCGCTGTTCCTATCATCGTAACTGCAATTGCGCTCAGTACCGTAATCTTAACCTTCTTCATAGCTACACTCCTCAGACATCGCTGATTAACGCAGAGGACCAAAAACGGACCCCTTGCATCGCTATCTTGGGTTTCAAGCGTTAAAATTGCAATGATTATGTTAAATGTTTCGGGGCGACTACTCTGGCAATCAAGCCATCATGGCCAAGTCGTCAGGGTCTTTTCAGCAAAGTGCCGGGCGGCATAGGCGGCGAAACAGAAGGATATGAATTTTCTCCGACCAAGGCAGGGGCGAACCTTCATGCGGCTATGGAAAGATCAGACATCGCGGCGGAACCAAAACTGCTCAGCCTCCGGGAACCCCGCACGCTTTAATCTCATGCAAGTGACGCCAGGCGACCGGCAAATCACTCGTTCAGGCCCGTAGAAACGGTCACAATGACCTGGCATCTGCCCTTGTTCACCGCCAGCGTGATGGCTGGATACTCAGGCAATGAGGCATTCCGGTTATGCCCCCTAAGTCCATAAATTAGGTCCAAAGGACAACGGGACATGATGGCGGAGAGACAGTCCGACGACAACGAAATTTGGACAATCTAAGATATTGCTTTAATTGAATTCTATTAATTGGCGTGCTGCAAGTTGTGCAGCAAAATGTGCAGCAAAAAATGGCAAAGATAGT